>JGI24710J26742_10000755_pt1 | contig 30355 bp, 21 predicted proteins | sample BioPla2DNA2_FD_26742 | JGI IMG/M metagenome (IMG submission 26742)
CCTAAAAACACATATAGAGCAGTAACCACTGCCATAATAATGACACAATATTCAAATTTCAATCCAAAAACAGCTTCAAATATATATCCTATTCCTTGGTAAACAGAAGTAGAATAAGGAATTAGTAATATAAAAATTATCACAGCTGAAAAAACTTTAAGCCCATATGACGAATATCTTTTTTCAAAAAACTGTGGCATAGTTTGCGCCTTTACTTTGTTTGTATATTCTCTAGTTTTCTTTGCTAGTACTAGCCAAGCTAATAATGAGCCTAATATAGCATTTGCTATTCCTATCCAAACCCCAGCCAGACCTATATTCATCCCAAAAGTTCCAGCATACCCTACAAAAACAACAGCTGAAAAATATGTTGTTCCATACCCAAAAGCACTCAGCCAGCCCCCTACAGATCTATTCCCTAATAGGAAACCATCTAAGGTCTTGGCTTTTTTTCTAGTATACAACGCAATTGCTACAATAAGTGCTATATAAACAACTAGCACCAAATAAGCCTGCCAAACGTCTTTAGGATTTCGTGTTATTGTTGATAATAATATTGAGGGCATCTTTTAATTCTTCGTACTATTTTTCATAATCTATTATATCTATTCTTGATTCAACTGGTATTTCTTCGCCTTCTTTAAGTGAGAAAAATTCTTCATCAAAGTACATATCATCTTCGTATATTTCTGGCTGAACAGTATTCTCTTTCTGTTGTATTTTAGATTCGAATATTATATCAGCTATTTTTATGTAATCCTCCGTAGAAAGGTCTTCTCCTCTAATGTTCTCATCGTAACCAAAGCTTTTTAGAATGTTAGTTATTTCTTCCTTTATTAAGTTAGGGAATACATTGACAACATTGTTAACAAATGTTTTTCTACGCATATGAAAGCCTGACCTAATAAGCGTCTTCAGTGTTTTTTCATCCTTAAACACATACTTCTTGGGATTAATATCTATTCTAACAACAGCGCTATCAACATTGGGAACAGGATAAAAAACGTGCCTATTTACTCTGCGAGTTTTTCTTACATCTCCTTTCAGTGAAATTCCAATTGTTATTGCACCATAATCCGAAGTCCCGGGGCTTGCTGTTAATCTATTTGCTATTTCTTCTTGCACCATAACAGTTATCGATTTCAAAGGTAAATCGCTCTCTATAAATCGCATTAACAGTGGTGTTGTGATGTTATACGGTATATTAGCAACTATCTTAAAGTCTCCTTTAGTTAAGTTTAGAATATCATCGTCCGATAATTTCATAACATCCCTGTAGTGCATCTCAATATTTGGAAAATCTGATAGAGTTTCACTTAAAATGCTTTTTAACGACATATCTACATCAAATGAAATAACCTTTTTTGCTACCTTTGCTATGGCCCTAGTTAAAGTCCCCGCACCAGTACCTATCTCAAAAACTACATCTTCCTCGGTTATGCCTGCATCTGAAACAACTGCATCAAGTAAACTCGTATCTGTTATAAAATTTTGTCCTAAAGACTTCTTAAATCTAAATTTGTTTTTTGTAAGAATGCTTCTAATTTCCATATATTTCTCCTAATTTTGTAATATAAATCCTCCGCCGTTTAACGAGGAAGCATAATTATCAACAAAACTATTTTTCATATTTTCTGATTCTTAAGCCAACTCCTAAATCATTTGCGATTTTTTTTGCTTTTCTTTGATCTTCTACACTGATTACGTCTACCACAGAAAGCGTAACTTCTGGAATGTATTTTTTACATTCTCTTGCAAAATCTAAAATAGCTTCAAATGCGTTTTCACCATCTAGTGGGTGACAAAGAGCATTATATTTTTCTCTAGTTACAGCATTGAGAGAAATGTTTATTGCATCTATTACTCCGCTTAACTGTTTCGCTACATTTCCACCAAACAGCAGCTCTGCTTGACCGTTTGTATTTAACCTAACTTTTTTGTTTTTGGAGTGCAAATATTTAGAAATTTTAATAATTTCAGCCATTTTATAAGTCGGCTCACCATATCCACAAAAAACTACTTCTTCATCCGAACTCTCTAAGTCCTCAAACGAAGAAATTACCTCCTCTGCAGTAGGTTCCTTTCTCAACCATAAGTCTAATGCATGAAAATCATCTGTTGATCTAATGCAAAAATCACAACAATTACTGCACTTATTTGTCAGGTTAATGTATGTTTTGTTTCCTATTTTGTACGTATATGTATTGTTCATCACTATATCCTAAAAACTCTTTTAGCATTATTTGTTGTTAAGGCAGGTATATTTATATTTGGAAACCATTCTTGCATTTTCTGTGCTACAAGCTTTATGTATTTTGGGTAATTAGTTTTTCCCCTAAATGGGTGTGGAGTCATATATGGACAGTCTGTTTCAAGTAATAACCTATCCTTGTTTATAACATTTACAACTTCTTCCTTATTAGAATTCTTAAATGTTATCGCTCCACCAAAACTAAAATATGCATCAAAGTCAGCAAACCTTTTTGCCATCTCCGCACTTCCGCTGTAACAATGAAGAACAACTCCATTATTAAGCCATTTAGATGCTTCCTTAAGGATATCATAAGCTAATTGATATGCATCTCTTATATGTAAGACAACTGGTAGTTTTAAATAATCTGCTAATTCTAGCTGTTCTTTAAACACTTTTTCTTGTATACTTCTTTCACTTCTATCGTAATAGAAATCTAGTCCAATTTCTCCAAAAGCAACCACCTTGTTGCTCTTTGCCATTTCAGTAAATTTTTCATAATCATTTTTCCCTTTTCTGGCACTATCATGAGGATGAATTCCTATAGTTGCATATAGATTCTCATAAATGTTAGCTTGAGTGAAAGCCACTTCCGATGATTTTAAATCATACCCAACATTGATAATGGCTTCTAATCCATCACTATGCATGTCTTTAATTATGTTTTCCACACTATCGATTAGTCTATCATCATTTAAGTGGGCATGAGTATCTATTATCATTGCATTCCTACGAAATCTTACTTCCACTGTCAATGGCCTTTTCAGGGCTGAGAAGCACTACATTACCACTAGTATCCTCAGCACAAAGCAACATACCTTCGCTAACTACACCACCCAATTTAGCAGGTTTTAAATTTGTTACCACGACCACGTCCTTACCTTTCATTTCTTCTGGTGAATAATACTTGGCAATACCACTCACTATGGTTCTAGTTTCGTTTCCAATTTGCACTGTGGATTTCAATAATTTATTGCTATTTTGAAGCTTTTCGCAATCTAATATTTTCCCTGTTTTTAACTCAACTTTTGCAAAAGTTTCAATATTAATTTCTTCCTTCACTTCAGTTGTTGTTTCTAGTTGTTCATGCTTAGGCTCTTTTTGTAATGAAAGCAATCTATCCTCCATAGCAATTAACTCCTTTTCGATATTAACCCTTGGAAATAATTGTTTCTCAGTTCTGCTTACATGAATTCCAGGCTTAAGTTTACCGAAAACAACTTCATTTTCAAACAACTTCGGTAACCCTTCCCCAAAACATTTTAAAATTTGTTCTGGTGCCTCCACTAAAAATGCTGATAAATATACCGCCACTATCCTTATCGTTTCAGCTAGGTTATATAAAACAGTTCCAAGACGTCCTTTATTTTCAGACTCTTTGGCAAGAACCCACGGTTTTGTCTCATCTATGTATTTATTTGCTCTTTGCACAACTTGAAAAATACTTATTAACGCATTTTGAACTTTAAGTTCGTTCATATCTTTGACTACTGAAACATATAAATCATTTGTCATTTGGATAAGCTCGTTATCTAATTCCGCTGGAGTATCGTTTGCGGGTAAAATACCATCAAAGTTTTGTATGAGCATCGCTGTCGTTCTACTAACAAGATTACCTAAATCATTAACCAAATCACTATTATATCTCGTTAAATACGACCTGTTTGTATATACACCATCCGAGCCAAACGGCACATCTCGAAGTAAAAAATATCTTAATGCATCCACGCCATAATGAGCACAAAGATCGAATGGGTCAGTAATATTGCCCTTAGATTTGCTCATTTTGTCGCCTTCAAATAAAAGCCAACCGTGACCATAAACTTGTTTGGGTAAAGGCAAATCGAGTGCCATTAGAATCGCTGGCCAAATAATTGAATGGAACCTAACAATCTCTTTTCCCACCATATGAATATCTGCTGGCCAATATCTATCAAATAGACTTGTATCGTCACTCAAATATCCTAGAGCTGTAATATAGTTGGAAAGTGCATCTATCCAAACATAAACCACGTGATTAGGATCAAATGTCACAGGGACTCCCCATTTTAGACTCGTTCTGCTAACACATAAGTCTTTAAGTCCGGGCTTCAAGAAATTGTTAATCATCTCATTTGCACGACTTTGAGGCAACAAAAAATCAGGATTGGACTTGATATGTTCTATTAACCGGTCTTGATAGTTACTGAGTCTAAAGAAATAGCTTTCTTCCTTAGACATAGAAACATCTCTTCCACAGTCAGGGCACTTACCATTAACTAGCTGTGCTTCCGTCCAAAAACTTTCACATGGAGTGCAATATAATCCCTCATATTCACTCTTATAAAGATCGCCTTTTGCATACAATTTTTTGAAAATTTCTTGAACCGCTTTTACGTGATAGGCATCAGTAGTACGAATAAATTTATCATACTTAATTCCCAAAAGATCCCATAATTTGGTAATTTGATCATATAAAACATCTACAAATTCTTGTGGGGTCTTACCAGCTTGCATCGCCCTTTCTGCAACCTTTTGTCCATGTTCATCAGTCCCAGTAAGATAAAACACGTCGTAACCCTCAAGTCTTTTAAACCGACATAAAGCGTCACATATAACTGTCGTATAACAGTGACCCAAGTGAAAACTTCCACTACTGTAGTAAATTGGTGTCGTAACATAGTACTTTTTGTCTTTCATTTTCGCCTCACACATATCATTATCGCATTAAANATAAGAATAACACATATTATTAAAACATGTAAACTAAATGTATTTAATACTAAGCAATAACGACCGTTATGCTAACATTCTTCATTTAATATAAAAAACCTAGTATAGATTGACCGTATTTGTAGAACTAAAAACTAGGAATAGAATTTATCACAGTGGGCTCTAATTTTAGTCATTTCGGTTTTAAATCATTTATTTACAAAATTTAGTATCCATAGAGCTACGCAAAAATACATAAAATCATAATGGCGAAAACCCTCGCCATTATGAACTGCTTTTAATTCAATATGCCCAAACAAATCTTTATGTACTGGAAAAGAAAGGTTCCGCAATTTTTTTAACTAAGTCGAAACTATAACCTCTAGATATTAAATACCTACAAAGCCTTTCGTAATTTTTCTTATTAACTTCCTTTCCTTTCATATATTTAATTGCAAGCCGTTCGGCAGCATCGATATATTCTTGCTCATCTATCTTTTTTAATGCGTTTTCAATCTCCTCTTCGCTTAAACCTTTTTGCATCATCTCAAATCTGATTCTGTATTCACCCTTATTTGATGTGGATACCGAGCTATATTCATTAGCATATTTCTCATCATTTATAAAACCATATTCAAGAGCGAACGAAATAGCATAATCAATAGCTTTTTTGCGAAAGCCTTTTTCATGAAGTTTTTGTCTGGCCATCTTTTCTGTTTTTGGAGACCTACTAAGAGATCTTATCAAGAAGATTTTTGCGTTCAGCTTTTCGTTTTCAAGCAAAAATTCATCAAAATGTTTCTTTTCTACATCTCCTTCTTTAATGGAAAATTTATGCAAAGCCTCAATGTTTATATTTTTATAAACCTGCTGATCTGCCGTTGTTATTTCNGCAAGATTTTTCAAGTATTTAATTTTTTTTACGCTAATTTGGCTTAATTCCATAAATTCTGTTGTCCTATATGATAATCGCAACCTTTAGCTGGTTGCGACTTCATTTTTGTCTTTTAGTTTATTGGGATGACCCATCCAAACGGATCGGGATATCTGCCTACTTGTATCCCAGTTAGTCTGTCATACAAATATTCCGTTATTTTCCCCATTTTACCACTATTTATTTCAAAATCTTTACCATTAAAGCCTAGTACCCCTACAGGAGAAACCACGGCTGCTGTACCAGTTCCAAATGCTTCATTTAGAGTTCCATTTTCAAAACCTTTTTTAATATCATCTATGGAAATTCTAGTTTCTTCAATAGGTATATTCTCTGATTTTAATATTTTTATCACACTGTCTCTTGTTATGCCTGGAAGTATGGAGCCTACTAGCGCTGGCGTTTTTACAACGCCATCAAAAACAAAAAACATATTCATAGCCCCAACCTCTTCAACATATTTATGTTCGTTTGAATCCATCCACAAAACCTGTGAATAGCCTTTCTTTTTTGCTATGTCTCCTGAGAGCAATGAAGCCGCGTAATTTCCCATGCACTTAACCTCGCCAGTACCCCCAAGCGGAGCCCTTACATACTTATCTTCAATCAATATCTTAGTTGGTTTTAAACCTGTGCTATAGTAAGAACCTACAGGCGAAAGAATTATAAAAAATCTATATTTAGTCCCAGAACTAACTCCTAATTGAGTGTCTGTTGCTATTAATGTTGGTCTGATATATAGCGAAGTACCAGGATCTGTAGGAATCCAATCTTTCTCTAATAGAATCAATTCTACCAATGCGTTGTATACTACATCTATATCTAATTTCGGCATGCACATTCTCGCACAACCATTGTTCATCCTCTTAAAATTGTCTAAGGCGCGAAAGAGTGTAATTTTTCCTTCTTTATTTTTGTACGCTTTTAGCCCTTCAAAAATGCCTTGGCCGTAGTGTAGTATACTTGTTGAGGGATCCATCGCGAAAGGCGCATATGGTACAATCTCTGGCTCCTTCCATTTCCCATCTTCAAAATCCATAATTAACATGTGATCCGTAAAATACTTTCCAAAACCTAATTTATCTACTGGTGGTTTTGATTTCGGCATTGTTGTTTTAGTTATTTTCATTTTTTTCTCCTTCATTTATAATTGTGTATTTGTGTACTAATGGTTTAAGCAGTCCTCTTCCCATCGTATAGTTATTAACAATCGAATAAAGATTTTCTTCCAATTCTACCGGAACGCCTGCAATAAGTGTTATATTTTCGCCGTACTGTATATCTTCTAGCGCAATTCCTTCACTAGCAAACCTTCTCGTTATCGCATCTAGTTCAGAATATCCAATTTTTATCTCATATGTTCTCGCCCATATTACGTTAACAAATTCCGCCTCATTTAAGCAATTTGAAACCGCGTTTGAATATGCTGATATTAATCCTGGAGCACCTAATTTTATACCCCCAAAATACCTAGTTACTATACATGCAATTCCTTCTAGACTTAGTGTATTCAAAACACTCTTAATTGGGGCGCCAGCTGTACCAGATGGTTCTCCATCATCTGATACTTTTTCCTCATTACTTCCAGGCTTACCTATAATTGCATAACAATAATGTGTTGCGCCAGGATATCTCTTTTTTATTGTTTTCAGGTATTCCAATCCTTCTACAACATCATTAACTGGTAAAATGCTGCAAATAAACTTACTTCTTTTTAATTCAAGAGTTGCCTCTATTTCAGCTTTTACAGTTCGATAATCTCTCATTTTTATTACCATCAGCCCTTATTGGACTACTAGTATAAGCGCACCTCTCTATATGGTTACTCTTATGTGCGTCTTTTTCCCCTTTGAAATTACAACACCTTTTTCCAAATCTTCATCGGATATTTCAATGTCAGAATCCGTTACCGTGATGTTATCAATTTTTACACCAGCACCGTTTATAAGTCTCCTTGCCTCTCCTTTGCTTTTTGCGACGTTGATTTCTAGCATGATATCTACCAAACTATTCATGCCTGCTGGTATAGTCTGNGAAGGCATTTCATCGCCATCGCCAAAAGCGCCTTTTGATAATGTTTCCGCTTCTTTGGCACTTTCTTCTCCATGAACAATTTTTGTTACCTCAAATGCCAACTTTTCTTTTGCTATATTAATGGCCTTATCATAATGTCTAACGCCATCTTTTTCTACATAACATGAAGTTAAATTCTCAATTTCATCTAATGGTAAAAAGGTTAACAACCTCATACACGTTTCCACATCATTGTCATCTATGTTCCTAAAATATTGATAAAACTCATATGGGGACGTCTTGGTTTCATCTAACCATAGCGCACCTTTCACAGTCTTACCCATTTTTACTCCCTCTGATGTCAATAGAAGCTGGAAGGTCATGGCATATGCGGCTTCTTGCTCTTTTCTCCTAATTAAGTCTGCACCAGCTAAAATATTCGACCATTGGTCATCTCCACCACACTGTAATCTACATCCATACTTTTGAAATAGTACTAAAAAATCGTATGCCTGCATGAGCATATAATTAAATTCTAGAAATGATAGTCCTTTTTCTAAGCGAGACTTAAAACATTCCGCTGTTAGCATCCTATTAACGGAAAAATGTGCGCCAATATCTCTTATAAATTCTACATAATTGAGATTTAGTAGCCAATCGGCATTATTAACCATAATAGCAGCGTTTTCGCCAGTAAAATCAAGAAATCGCGACATCTGTTTTTGGAAACATTTAATGTTTCTTTCTATCGTTTCTTTTGTCATCATGCTACGCATGTCAGTCCTTCCCGATGGATCTCCCACCATAGCAGTCCCACCTCCCAATAAGATAATGGGCTTATGTCCTGCTTGCTGCATATGTCGCATCCCCATAAGCGCAACAAAATGTCCTATATGTAAACTGTCTGCAGTAGGATCAAACCCGACATAAAAAGACACGCTTTCTTTTCCTAGCCGCTCATAAAGTTCGTTCTCATATACAAGTTGCTTTATAAAACCTCTATCTTTTAAGACGTCCATCACATTAGTTTTCATCAACATCTCCTCATTTGCTATAAACTCATTAAAGTAGCAAAACCTCATTAAAGTTTGTTTAATTAATAAATTAATTTCCAAAATTTTAACATAATACGTGCATATAATCAATGAAATACCACTTAAAGAAGCTGAATTACTACTTATTGCTTACAACTCTATAGTAAAATTCTTTCGTTAAATGTCATATGAATTTTCCCCCTACTTGCCCTAGCTATAAGTAGCCAAACCAAAGTAAATAACAACAGGCTAGAAATGAATATAATGGGTAAAGAAAGCGGGAAATATTTAATAGAGGTAAATCGGTCAATTAAAGAACTAAATGTCGGCATAATTAGATTAACAAACCAACTCATTATAAAGCCTATAAGCCCGCCTGCAACAGCTACATTGAACCCTTCGAATAAGGAGAATTTCATATAATCTGCATTTGACATACCAGCAACTTTATACAGCTTCATTTCATCTCTTCTGTCAATTGCGGTAACAATTGAGATGTTCAAAACACCCATAATCCCCACTATATAAACCGCCACTTGTAATATTTTCAAAAGCGTACCAATTCCTGCCAAATTATCAGTACTGCCAGTCGCCCATTCTTTATAAGTGAGAGCGTAAAATTCTTTGTTCTCAAATTCCTCAACAACTCTTCTAAGTTCAATAAATGCCATTTGCTTATCAACCCCTGGCTTCGCAGTAATTAAGAATGTGGCTCCCGAAGTCATGTTTTCAATATACGAAACCTTGCAATATCCAATCCTATCATACTCCGTAACAGTATTGTCGATACCAACGACCTTGGCAATAAAAACTTCCTCTGAAAAGTCTGGGGCTATAGGACTAATTTCTATATCATCACCTATTTGCACACCTAACCTAATATACATATCTCTTGATAGAACAATCCCATTTTCTATTGAATCCCATGTGGTCGCAGTTACTTTTTCCAATCCGCTTGTACAGTGCTCTAGTGTTTCAAATGTATCCACGCCATATAAAGTCCATTCCTTATCTTCAGTGCCAGGGACAACAAAATTAACGTTGTTGAAATAACCTACAAACTCTAATTTATCAATACTTGATATTTGATCTCTCACTTCTAAATAAGGCGTCTCTGTACTTTCTGATGCTGAACTAATTACAAAGTCGGCATTATATCTCGTACGGAATGGGATAACGGCAGTATTTACTAATGATACAACTTGAAAAACCAGAAATGAAAATACCGTAACAATTGATACAAGCATAGCAACTGTATTAACTGCTTTATTTCTAATCAAACTAATACTTGCAAGATGACCGCTTCCCGATCGTGAAACTTTTCCAATTAGACTTGAAAACAACTGTATCGCATAGGGAAGAACAACATAAACCCATAATATCATTACTATGATTAATATTGGTGCGATTATAAGCAAAGCAGTCCCTCTCAAAAACGAATATGTTATTCCTAATGCAACTAAAAGCAAGCTTAAAACAATCACCCACGTAATCTTTGACTTATTGACAACCTTTTCAGATTGGGATGTAAGTTCTCTAATTGTTTTTTTACTCGTTGATAGTATGGGTACAATAGTAGATAAAACACTTACAATTATAGAGATTAAAAATGATAAGACATATTTCCACCAAGCATAATTTAGTGCTGTATGAACAAGGGGTATTAGCATCTTAGCGGCTAGGCCCATAGCAGCCCTCCCAAGCAACAGCCCTACTCCACCTCCTATAGTGCCGTAAAAGAACACTTCCAGCAACATGATAATTGAGGTTTGGAACGGTGTCGCCCCTGCAGCTTTGAATATTATCATTTCTGCTGCCCTGTTTCTAGCAATAATCATGTATGATGTAGAAAGAATTAGCATTAATGTGGCCACTAAAAAAACTAGACCGACTGTCAATAACGTGGTGTTATTTCTAACGATCTGTAACACATGCTCTTTATTATTACCTTCCCTAACGTTAACTGCAGGAAAATTTTCTTCGAAAATAGTTTCATATTTTTCAAACAAATCTGGATTATTAAAGTCAAAATAAACGGCATTTACCTGACCGTTATTGCCTATAGAGTTAAAATCAGTCAAAATATTTTTGTCAGCAGGTGAACTAAAAATACCTTCATTCTTTGCTATGTATTCCACAACCATTTTCGTATAGCGATTATACGTTGGTATATATATTTCCACTAGGGCTCCTGCAGATATATTGTGCTTTTTAGCAAAACTTTCCCCTATAATTATAGTGCTATACCCGCCTATAAACTGATAATTTAGGTCTGCATCCTCGGTGTCCCCATTAAAAACGTCTACATAATTAAGTGGCCTTTTTGAAAAATAGTATTCTTGATCCGTAGCCTCCAAAAGCACTGTTATGGACTCTGTTTCCGTTTTTAATATCGTATTAAATTTCGCAAAATAAAACGATGTGGATATATCCTTTTCATCAACAAAACTCCTAACCCTTGCTTCGCTAAAAAACTCATCGCTTGCGTGGTTTCTGCCTAGCAACATATGAGAATCCTGAGCAACCCTGTTAGCCTCCGCCATATTTATGTTATAAAAAACATCGAACATAGATAGAGCAACAAAAACCATAGCTGTGACGACCATGATTGTTACAACTATTACTAGCACTTGCCCTTTGTTGCTTTCTACACTTCTAAAAGTGTTTTTAATCAATATATTCAACTGTTTCCTCTATCCTTTATTAATTAACTAATCAATTCAATTTGGGTCTTTAATTTTGTTTTACATGCATTATTTAAGTTTATATTTTTACATTTTTGACTATCCCGTCTTTTATTAAAACTCTTCTGTTTCCGTATAGTGCGTTCTCTACGCTGTGCGTAACTTGTACAATAGTGGTGCCCGTTTGTTCGTTAATTTCTTTCAATAATTCCATAATAGCAACGCTGTTTTTACTATCTAAGTTCCCCGTAGGTTCATCTAACAATAAGATACTAGGAGAAAAAATCATTCCACGAGCTATAGCTACTCTTTGCTGTTCTCCGCCTGAAATAGTAGATGGAAGTCTTTTTGCATACTGTAATACGCCTAACTTTTCCATAATTTCTTTAACGCTATCTTCATAATCTGAAGTTTTCTTTCCGTCTAAAATAATGGGNAGCAAAATNTTTTCTTTTACAGTGAGATATGGTGCTAGGTTAAAAAACTGGAAAACAAACCCTATTTCCCTCCTCCTTAAGATTGCAAGCTCTCTTTCCTTCATCTCAGTGATGTCAACACCATTTAACAGAACCTGACCTTCTGTCGGCATATCTATCCCGCCCATAATGGTTAATAATGTTGATTTTCCCGAACCTGAAGCTCCTTCTATAGACAAAAAATCCCCTTTTTCTACTGCTAGAGAGACATTGTCTAGGACGTTTATTCCGTCAACAAAGCTTTTTGTTACATTTTTTAATTCTAATATACTCATAAGTTTCTCCAGAATCTGTTTTATATGTCTTTTAACGAGCTATTTCCGTGCAACTCTTCTTTAAAACATTTACCTTACTTTATATTAAGCGCCATTTGAATCAGCCTCTGAGTTATAAAATAAGTCTTGAGCCTGCAAGTATAAATTTAATACCGAATTCACAAATATTGTGCTCAGTAAGTTTTCATACACTCCTAATACTGTGCCTGTATAATCTGTTAAGATTTCGTAATATTCACCCAATATCGTAAGTTCTGCTTCTGTTAAACTGGCTATCTCCGCCGCGTTCATAATATGTGAGAACCTTTCATTTACTCCCTCTATTGCAGCTAGGTTATTAGCAATTTCTGTTGAGAGTGATTGTTCAAATTTTATTTTCTCACTCTCATCTGTAAACGGCGTATCAATACCTTGAGACACGGTCATTATCGATNTTAGTTTTTGTGTTAACAATTCGTTATTATTAATTTCACTTATCGAATATCCCTTTTGAATTCCCAGATTAAGTGATCTTGAAAATGAAATCATACTAGCATATTTATGATGTTCCGGATCAATGTTGCCCGGAGTTTTCACCCTTGCAATTCCTTCAAAACTTGCATTTTCTATTTTCAGCATACTTTCAACAGCCGTAATCACAACAAATTTCATTAATTCTCTGTTTGATGTTATCAAATCTCTAATATCATTTAATCTCGAAAGTGCTTCTAAAATATTAGTGTCTGTGATTTTACCAGCATAACGAGGGTCTTCTGCAAGAGACGGAAGCGGTGAAGAAAAACCAAACATATTTAGTATGTAATCTATACCGTTTTTGTTAAGCATATCATTCAGTTCACTGCCTGTTTGATAAACNAATTCTCCTAAAAGTCTCGCTTGCGGTAAAGNCCCACCTTTTTCTCTAAAATCATACAACATTGATACAAGATATGAAGAAGACCTAAAAATCGTTACAAAATCTTTTCGAGTTATAATGTCATTTGAATTATTATTGCCTAAGTATATAATCTCGTATAAAACCTTTGCAATCTCATCAATGGTCAGCATCGTGTTACTTACTAATTCATCAAACACACTTGCATACAATTTATAATTGAATAATTTTAAGATATGGGCGGAGGGATTAAAAATTAATGGTACTACTACAGCTCCTTCATCGTTTGTATAAGATTCTCCTTCATCACAGAAAAACGCCCATAAGCCAACTATTCCCTTTAGCTCTTCTTTAGTTATACCTTCATCTGGATATAAAACCTCATTTGGATCTATAACATTTCGTATATAGTTAGAAAAACTTAATACCTTTTCCGCTGATATGCCCGCCCTCCTAAAACAATCNAANAAAAATGATGCTCTATCGGCGCGAATTAACGATTCGTCAGTTATACCTAAAAAACTCATGAGTTGTGATTCTGTAGAAATTCCTAAAAAGTCCATTATAAACTCTTTAACTCCCTTCTTAAACTCAGTTTGAACTTCTAATTCATAAATAGTATTTCTTTCGCTGACATAGGTATCTGCAGTAATGGTCCCTACAACCGTACTTCCTTTTTCGTTGGCAATAACACCAATAGAAGTTGCTAGAAAAATAACTAGCAATAAAAGCGCAACAAGCATAGTAAATTTGTTATTGAAAATTTTCTTTACTTTATCCAAAATTCACCTTTTGCAAAACTACGAGTTTATGACATCTGAACCATTTATAACTTGAATTATTATACAATACGCGCCCGCATAATACAAGGATGGCGGGGTGTTCATATTGTGAAACGACATTAATGAAGAATAACATTTATTCTTATTTTCCTTTCCTAAATCTCTTGTATTTTATCAAAACCTTATACTTTGCCTGATTTTACTTTACTTTTCGCGCGTACAAGATAGATAATAACTATTAAGAATAATATTGAAGCGAGTTCGCAGTTATTATAAATTATTTATTAACAAACTAAAAAATTAATGAGGGATTTAATTATGATTAACGAATATAACTTTAAAAAGGTAGAAGCTAAATGGCAAAAATACTGGTATGACAACAATATTTTTGCTGCAAAAGAAGACCCTAATAAAGAAAAATTCTATGCTTTAATAGAGTTTCCGTATCCTAGCGGGTCTGGTCTTCATGTTGGACACATTAGAGCTTTTTCTTCAATGGAAGTTATAGCTAGAAAAAAACGCTTAGAAGGATATAGCGTTTTATTTCCTATTGGATACGATGCTTTCGGTCTCCCTACTGAGAACTATGCATTGCAAACAAAACAACATCCACGCGTTGTCACAGATAACAATATTAAGATGTTTGAAAAACAACTAAAATCTGTTGGTTATAGTTTTGATTGGGACAGAGTAGTCGATACAACAGACCCCAGTTATTATAAGTGGACCCAGTGGATTTTTATACAGCTATTCAAAAAAGGATTGGCATATAAGTCTAAAACGCTAGTAAATTTTTGTCCAGACTGCAAGGTTGTGCTTGCTAATGAAGAAAGCCAAGGGGGAATCTGTGACCGCTGTGGCTCAGAAGTAGTACAAAAGGAAAAAGAAGTTTGGTTCTTAAAAATTAGAAACTATGCAGAATCATTATTATCTGGCTTACCTACAGTAAACTTCCCAGACCGTATCAAAACCGAACAAGAAAACTGGATCGGAAAATCAAACGGAGCCGACGTTACCTTTAAAATTGTTTCGAGTAAGAAGACTTCTCCTATCGTTGTATACACAACACGTCCAGATACCATATATGGTGTTACTTTTTTAGTAATATCACCTGAGCACCCCATTCTAGATGAATTTGGAGCCGAAATAGAAAATTTAGATGAATTAAAAGAATACCAAGCGAAGGCTAAACTAAAAAAAGAATTAGAGCGAACTCAACTAAATAAAGATAAAACTGGGTTGCTTTTAAAGGGACTATATGCAGTAAACCCAATTACTGGAACAACCATACCTGTATTCACTGCCGACTATGTAATGATGGACTATGGTACTGGAGCAATAATGGCAGTGCCAGCACATGATAAAAGAGACTGGGATTTTGCAAAAGCATATGATCTTCCCATTATTGAAGTAATAAAAAGTTCATTAAACGTTCAAGAAGAACCATATGTGGAGAAAGATGAAGAAGGTATATTGGTTAACTCCCCTCTGATTAACGGCCTAACCGTACCACAAGCTATCAGTAAAATTATTAAAGAAATGGCTAGGTTACACGTTGGATATCCAAAGACCGACTATAAAATGAAGGATTGGGCCTTTAACAGACAAAGATATTGGGGAGAGCCCATTCCAATAATAAACTGCCCCTCATGTGGACAAGTCCCAGTTCAAGAAAATGAACTACCTCTAGTTCTTCCTGATCTTAAAGACATATCGCCCACTGATGACGCCAGTTCCCCTCTCAAAAAGTGTGNAGACTGGGTAAACACAACTTGTCCTATATGCGGTGGACCTGCAACGCGAGAAACCGATACCATGCCACAATGGGCGGGAAGTAGCTGGTATTTTTTAAGATANATGAGNCCTCATGATAGTGAACACTTAGTTAACCCTAATTCCTACTCATACTGGGGACAAGTGGACTGGTACAATGGCGGAATGGAACATGTTACACGTCACTTAATATACTCAAGGTTTTGGAACCAATTTCTTTTTGACATAGGGGTTGTAACTCATAAAGAACCATATATCCGTCGCTCAGCTCAGGGTCTTATCTTGGGNGCAGACGGAGAAAAAATGAGTAAATCTCGTGGTAATGTAGTAAACCCGGATGATGTCATAAAAGAGTATGGAGCAGATGTTTTACGCTTGTTTATCCTTTTTATAGGGGACTATGAAAAGCCTGCTGCATGGTCGCCAGACGGTATAAAAGGATGTCAGCGATTTGCAAACAGNTTTTGGGCAGCTCAAAAACTTATCACTAAAGACAATATTGATACAAGCGATTTGAACTTAGACCTACTAATAAAAAATGTAAGCGATGATTATGAGGCAGGGAAATTCAACACTGCTATTGCATATTTGATGACAGCACTAAATACAATCTATTCACGGGGTGCCGCAACATTACATGAAATTAATACCATCGCCCTATTGTTAAATCCAGTAGCCCCGCATATAACCAGTGAAGTCTTTTATAACTTGAACAAATCACAAATTACCGATGCAAAATACCCTGTATTTGATCCTGCAAAAATCATTGCTGATGAAATCGAAATACCTGTACAAATAATGGGTAAATTAAGGGCGCGTGTATTAGTGCCTACAGGTTCAAATGAAGAAACGGTTATGGAAGCTGTTAAACAAACAGGCTGCCTCGAGGGAAAATCTGTTAGAAAAGTTATATTTGTTAAAGATAGAATAATCAATATCATTGCTAACTAGCAATACTTGTTCCTTATACAAACCTTAGCACGCCCTTTTCAAACAAAAGGGCGTGCTATTATTTTTAATTTATTTGTTCACTTAATTCTTTTTATTTGCAATAAAACTATTATCAGACCTACGATTCTTGTTTTCGCAAAAATATATTCATCATCAATCTTAATATCGTTTAGAAAATCCCTTATAACATAGTCCTAAACAGTTGCCAAAAAACATTCATGATAGTAGAATTAACACTGGTAATAACATATTTACCAATATTAATTAATTTTTCAATTTGGAGGTTCTATATGTCAAAAAATGTAAGAGTAGCTATTAATGGTTTCGGTAGAATAGGCCGCTTGGCTTTTAGACAAATGTTCAATGCACCTGGCTATGAAGTTGTCGCCATTAACGATTTAACAGATGCTAAAATGTTAGCACATCTATTAAAATATGATTCAGTCCAAGGAAGATATGCCCTAGCTGACAAAGTATCTTTGTCTGATAACGGGATTGTTGTAGATGGTAAAAACATTCCAATATTTGCTATTGCTAACGCAAGCGAATTACCCTGGAAAGAAATTGGTGTCGATGTAGTTCTTGAATGCACAGGCTTCTATACTTCAAAGGCAAAAGCACAAGCACACATAGATGCAGGCGCAAAAAAAGTTGTTATTTCAGCTCCTGCCGGAAATGATTTGCCAACCATAGTTTATTCGGTCAACGAAGGCACCCTAAAGGCTTCTGATACTATTGTATCGGCAGCATCATGTACTACAAACTGTCTAGCTCCTATGACAAATGAATTACACAAACTGGCTAATATTGAGAAAGGCTTTATGACTACAATTCATGCTTACACTGGAGATCAAATGATTCTAGATGGCCCACATCGTAAAGGCAACTTAAGAAGAGCGAGAGCTGCAGCTATCAATATTGTTCCAAACACAACCGGCGCTGCAAAAGCTATTGGCTTAGTCATTCCTGAACTTGCTGGCAAGTTAGATGGTGCAGCACAAAGAGTCCCTACTGCTAGTGGCTCAATTACCGAACTCGTTGCAGTTACCTCTAAACAAGTGACAGCAGAAGAGATTAATGCTGTTATGAAAACTGCCGCAAACGATAGTTTTGGGTATACCGAAGATGAAATCGTTTCTACGGATATAATTGGTTCCACATACGGAGCTCTCTTCGATGCAACATTAACGAAAGTAACCAAATTAGATGGTGGGAAAAGCCTAGTAAAAATTACAAGCTGGTATGACAACGAAAATGGATATACATCTCAAATGGTTAGAACCATTAAATATCTATCAAATCTTAAATAATTATTTAATAATCTAAAACAAAGAAGAGGGGCTCTGTTAGCCCCTCTTTTTTTAATAAGAAACATATCATATTATTCTTTATATTATTCTTTTCGAAGCACTATTACCATATTCGAAAACTGCAACCTCATAAGGTTTTAAAGTGATACCGTCGCCGAGTNTCTCATTTTGTGCGTTATCATAGTTTGAAATTATTAACTTAGCACCCTTTGCACCTATTTTATATACATCATTAAATGCAACCGTCTTCTCCTTGAAATTACATATAACTACATATCTTACATCACCTAACTTTCTTTCAAAGCAAAAAATAGACTTGTTATTGGGCGCATGATCAATGTATTCACCATCTCTAATAATCTCATTGTTTTTTCTAAATTCAATGAGCTTTTTATAGAAATGCCATATAGAATTAGAATTTTTCATTTCCGCATGAACGTTAATATCACCATGATTTGGGTTAATCTTCATCCAGGGAGTACCATCCGTGAACCCAGCTCCTGGTGCTGCACTCCACTGCATAGGCGTACGTGCATGATCTCTTGCTCTTTTGCTCATTGCCCATCTTGCAAACGGCATTAGTGGCGGAAACACCTTTCTCATTGTGCCAAATACCTGACGGGCCATAACATCTATATATTCTTCTTCCTTCAAGTATATATTAGTCATCCCTATTTCTTGACCTTGATATACATATGGTGTACCTCTGAGCATAAAATAAGAAACAGCTAACATTTTCCCTAGCTCTTTTCTATAGATGCCGAAACCATTACCATATCTTGTTATACTTCTTGGCTGGTCATGGTTTTCATAGTATAGTGTCGGGAAACAATTTTGAGGTAGATTCTGCCAACCCGCTTGAACAGCCTTAAATTTCTTCAAGTTGAATTTTAATGGTAGAAAATCCCATTTAAAATCTACTTGTACCAATTCAAATGTAATTGCACTATCTAATTCATTTCTATCCTCTGCAATTATTGACTGTGCTTCTTTATGAGTAGTGCCAATAGCCTCTCCGACTATTAAGGTATCATATTTTGACCATGACTTTTGATTAATTTCATTAAGATATTTATGAATATTGGGGCCTAATACGAAATGTTCATCTCCACGTAAGATGGGTAGTCCTTTTCCATCAGGCAATCCTTCAGCTTTGCTAATATAGGTAATAACGTCACAACGGAACCCATCAACGCCCATTTCAAACCAAAAGTTACATATATCTACTACTTCCTGTCTAACCTTTGGATTATCCCAGTTTAAATCTGGTTGCTTTTTTGTAAACAAATGCAAATACCACTCTTCTGTCGTCTCGTCATATGTCCAAGCATTCCCTGTAAATCTAGATGTCCAGTTGTTTGGTGGTTTCTTTCCATTTTTTCCTCTTCCTTTACGCCAAATATAGTAATCTCTATATGGGTTATCTTTACTCTTTTTGCTTTCTTGGAACCAGTAATGTTCATCTGAACTATGATTAACTACCAAGTCCATTACAAGTTTAATGCCTCTTTCATGCATCCCATCTAACATTTCTTTGAAATCTTCCATAGTACCAAACTCTGGATTAATTTCACGATAATTAGAAATGTCATAGCCATTATCAAAATTAGGAGATTTATAAACAGGAGATAACCAAACTGCATTAACCCCTAATTCCTTGAGATAATCTAGTTTGCTGATTATACCTCTTATGTCACCAATCCCGTCCCCATTGCTATCACAAAAACTGCGAGGATATATTTGATAAAAAACTGCATCTTTATACCAACGTGTCTTCATATTTTTCTCCTTATAATATAAAATGATGTCTGTTAGTAAGTATATTAACACTTTCTTACTACAATTACAATTCTTGTTACTCGTCTCATACCTTACCTAAACTATTAAGTTTTGGTATATAAATTTTTGATTGATTTAATCCTAATCGCGTATGATTCGTAGCTATAGCAACAATTTTTATGCCACTACTTCATTTGTGTACTAATATCGTATACCTTATTCTTCGGAACTTCTAACATTTTTGCAACGTTACTTACCGCCTCAGAGCGTTTCATTCCACCTTCCATAGCTTGACTTAATTTTTCTATAATGTCATTGTCTGTTATAATCTTCTCCTCAGGAAGAACAATTATAACAAATTCCCCCTTCCTATTTATTTCCAACTCAGATATTTTACCTTCATAAACGCTTTCGAACATTTTCGTCAGTTCTTTTGTAACAATTACCTCTCGATTGCCATACATATCAATTAATAACTTTGCTACTTTATCTAAATCATGAGGAGCACAATATAATACAACCGGAAGGGAAGCGTTTTTAAACTCCATCAAAANCTTTGCTCTTGCTTTTTCTTTTTCAGGTAAAAAACCTATAAAAATAAATCCTGATGACTGAAGACCAGACAACGATATTGCTGTCGTAACCGCAGTTGGCCCTGGTACGGTTTCTGTTTTTATACCTTNTTTACGTGCCTCTGTTATCAATAGTGCTCCAGGATCACATATGCCAGGCATCCCTGCATCACTAACTAATGCAACATCTTTCCCACTGTATAATATATCTAAAATAACGTTTAATGATGCTCTTTCATTAAACTTATGATGGGATAGTGTTTTTGTTTTAATGTCATAGTACGATAATAATTTCCCTGTATGCCTCGTGTCTTCACATACAACGTATTCAACTGTAGACAGTATCTTCTTTGCCCTAAAACTCAAGTCTTCCAAATTACCTATAGGTGTACCAACAATAAATAAAGTTCCTAACATTTTTCCTCTCTTTGTTAATCTATATCTTTCGTTTTCCTGAATATATTTCTTCAACATCTTGTGATGTTTTCCCAAACTCATCTTGTAAAACTATTGGCCTATCCACTATCATCNCACTTCTTCCTTGTTTTTTTCCTTCTATTAAGCATATTTCTATAGGCGAATCTTTTCTAGCTTGTACTGAAACCAACCTTTTGGGTTCTATTCCACTTTTTTTCATGTTATGAAAAACATCTCCTAATCTGCTTGCTTTAATGACCATATAAAATCTGCCACCGTTTTTAAGGAGATTCGCTGATATTGTAATCATTTCTTCTAACGAAATAAGAACTTCAAACTTTGCGATATCTCTTTCCGTAGGCTTTCTTTTAAGTTGATATTTTTCATATGGAGGGTTTACTANAATCACATCTTGCGACGCATTACCAAATAGTTTTATTGCATTTTTTATATCATCATTTATAAAAGAAACTCTATCTCCCAAATTGTTGATTGCCAATGAGCGTAACGACATACTATATAGTCTTTCTTGTATTTCAATCCCAATAATTTTTTTTGCCTTAGTTTTTTTAGATAATAAAATACTAATAACGCCCGAGCCAGAACCTAATTCTAAAATATTTTCCTTAGCATTAGCTCTTACCATAGAAGCAAGTAGCACGGCGTCTGTAGTAAAACAATACCCTGAAGGAGATTGTATTAATTGCAGTCCATCACATTGTAAATCTAAAAATAATTCGTCCTTATTTAACATAGTATAATTATAGTTTACTCTATAGCTTATTTCAAATACATATTTAAGTAAACAAATGATACCACACATGTGCATGTTTTCATTACAAGACAACGCATATTATTGGGGATATTGCTAGATTTAAATTATTGAAAGTTGTATAATAATTAACAGATAACATCGGAGGTGATTTTATGCCATTAGTAACAACAAAAGAAATGTTCGAAAAAGCTTATAAAGGCGGTTATGCAATTGGTGCCTTTAACGTTAACAATATGGAAACAATACAAGGTATTGTGTCTGCAGCGAAAGAAGAAAATGCACCATTGATTTTACAGGTATCTGCAGGAGCGCGAAAATATGCTAATCCCATATATCTAAAGAAATTAGTGGAAGCCGCAGTAGAGGATACTAATTTACCTATATGCTTACATCTTGACCACGGTGATTCTTTCGAGATATGTAAAGACTGTATCGAAATGGGGTTCACTTCTGTTATGATTGATGCTTCCCATCATAGTTTTCAAGAAAATATTAAAATAACAAAACATGTAGTGGATTACGCACATGATCATGGTGTTGTTGTTGAAGCAGAACTAGGAAGACTTGCTGGCATAGAAGACGCCATTAATGTTAGTGTTGCCGACAGTTGCTACACGGATCCAAGCCAAGTTGAGGAATTCGTTGCTAAAACAAATGTAGATAGTTTAGCTATCGCAATAGGAACAAGCCATGGGGCATTCAAATTTAAAGGAGAACCAAAGCTTAGGTTTGATATACTTGAAGATATTGGTAAAAGACTTCCTGGTTTCCCAATAGTTTTACATGGTGCAAGTTCAGTGCCTCAACATCTTGTTGAAATAATCAACCAATATGGTGGCAATATGCCTGGAGCACAAGGAGTACCGGAAGAGATGTTAAGAAAAGCTGCATCAATGGCTGTTTGCAAGATAAATATTGACTCAGACTTGAGAATGGCAGTTACTGGTACAATTCGTAAATACTTTGCAGAAAACCCATCTCACTTTGACCCAAGACAATACCTTGGACCAGCAAGAAATGCCGTAAAAGAAATTGTAAAACATAAGATAAAATATGTTTTAGGATGCTCAGATAAGGCATAAGTCAATTAAATTATTTGATACAAAAAAAAGGCTGCCAGTATGGTAGCCTTTTTATATGCACTCACTTATGTAATTTATTATCTTCCCGTTAGCGGATTAATATTTAAACTATACCCTTCCTTTTGCAACTTTTGTATTTGTAGAGTTAATTGAGTAATAAATTCTTGATTGTTACCCGTTTTAACCATCATTCCAATTAGGTTTTCAGTAGCTTCTTGAACATCTCCAGCTGATAACATACGCCGTACTGCCCATATACCCTCTAATTCTTGTGCGTTTAATAACAATTCCTCCCTTCTAGTTCCACTCCTATTTAAATCAATTGCTGGGAATATGCGTTTTTCTGATAGTTTTCTATCAAGATGAATTTCCATATTTCCCGTTCCTTTGAATTCTTCATATATAACATCATCCATCCTACTACCAGTATCTACTAGCGCCGTTGCTATAATGGTCAAACTTCCGCCATTTTCAATGTTTCGTGCAGCTCCAAAAAATCTCTTAGGAGAATGTAGAGCGCCTGGATCAATACCTCCACTAAGAGTTTTCCCTGTAGGCGATATAACAAGATTGTACGCCCTAGCTAATCTTGTTAGACTATCCATCAAAATAACCACATCTCTGCCTAACTCAACTAAACGCTTTGCTCTTTCTAGTACCATTTCCGAAGCTTTCGTATGGTGATCTGGCATTTCATCAAATGTAGAATAAACCACTTCCCCTTTAATGCTTCTTTGCATATCTGTAACTTCTTCTGGTCTTTCGTCAATCAGCAACACAATTAAATGTGCTTCTGGGTAATTTGAAGATATACTATGCGCAATTCTCTTTAGTAAAGTTGTTTTTCCTGCTTTAGGCGGACTTACAATCATACCTCTCTGTCCCTTACCAATAGGAGAAACTAAATCAATAGCGCGGATTGCCATATCGTTGCCAACGCCTGGAAGTTCCAACCTGTACCTATTATCTGGATGTATTGGAACCAAGCTATCAAAAGACGGTCTGTTGTACGCAGTAGACGGGTCTAACCCGTTTACACTAATTATCTCCTGTACATTCATGGGTCTATTTTCCGCAAGTTTCCTAACTTGTGCCTGCACATAATCTCCTCTTCTCAGTCCAGCCTTTTTTATTCTAGACCCGGGTATATAAGCATCTCCTTCTCCTTGTTCATAGTTTTTCGCCCGCAAAAAACCATAACCATCTGGACATATTTCTAAGACTCCTTCACGGATCTCCATTTCTGACTCATCAAACTTTTNATTTTCATCAAAATCATCATCTTGAGTATTATTTTTATTTTTAGCATTGTTTTTTGATTGAACGCGAGTTTTATCTGAACCATTATTCTTGCTTCGTTTTTGAGAAGTTGTAGTAGTCCCTTCTGTGCTAGCAGCTAAAAAAGCAATTAAATCAACCTTTTTGCTAGAATTTGCCTCGCTACTTGGCATGCCTTGTTTTTTTGCCATATCCCTAAGCGTAAAGATAGTCTCTTTAGATAAGTCAATTTTAGTGTTGTTTTCCATAATTTCTCCTGCAAATCTTTATATTACAATGCATTAATATTATAAACTCTATAATAAGAGTTAATATTTGCACTTAAAACCCTTTTCACGGAATACTCTATCTAATCAGAGTAATAAACATAATCTACTTTAAGTATCTCTTTTTATAATCAAATATAATTTCAAATCTCGCTTTCTATTATTTTCTCGCTTATTCTACCCTAGGACTTTGTAAAACTATAACCCTTGTTCTGTCTCCATCAAACTCCGCCCTGTCAAATTTAATCTCGTCTGAATCAACATATTCAATATCGCTTTTATTAAATTTTTTTAAGAAATCATCTATTTCGTCAACATCAGTTAAATAATCTTCATGCATGTAATGCATCGGTATTACCACATCTGGCATTAGATAATCAACATATTCTTTAGCCTCATCTGCATCAATAGTATATTTCCCACCTATTGGTACTAATAAAATATTAATAGCACCTATCAATTCAGCGAGCATCGGCGTTATTTTCTCACCAATATCGCCTAAATGGCAAACTTCTACACCGTCCATACGAAAACGAAATACAATATTACGTCCTCTTAACGCACCTTTTTTATCATCATGGTAACTTAAAAAACCACTTATATCTACTCCATCTATTTCATGAGCACCAGTGCCGTTTAGTAACAATCTATACCCCTTAACTGCCTCAGCATTATTATGGTCAAAATGGCTATGGCTTATAGTTACGACATCAGCTTCAACTTCTGGAAACTTAACTCCACCCAGTTTAGAGCCATCGTACGGATCCGTTACGACACTCACACCTGTGCTTTCAGTAAGTTTAAACGAACTATGTCCTAACCAGCGAATTTTCATTATACCCTCTATGAAATATTATAAAAAAATTTAAATTAATAATTTTATTACCCCAATTAATACTATACTAGTTTTTATATCGTAAAATGTCAATAGTTATACGGTTTTTTGGTTTTACATATCATTGCTTTTCATTGCTTTTGTTTATAAGTATACAACTTAACTAACAAATAATACTATCAAACAAAAACCGTATCTAATATTACTCCTCTGGCTCAAGAATACTTTCTTTTGTTACCGCATCAGTTTTCCCAAGTAGCTCATGAATTCTATCAGCAGAATTCAGAAGTGGCGATACCGACTTATTCTGGTTACATGACGAAATAATATATGCAATAAACTTAGATAAATCTGCACTTATATACCAGTTTCTATCCTTCAGCTCTTCATTTGTGTAAGTAAGATTCGTGCCAATTACCGCTGTAAATAACCCTTCTTTATGTGCTTCGTCAAATTTTTCCAAACCTTCCGTAAATAATGCATAGGTCGCAGTTAAAAATATATCCTTACATCCTTTTTCTTTTAAATCCTTACACAGCCTTAACACTGAATCTCCTGTCGCAATTATATCATCAGCTACCAGCACATCTTTACCTTTAACATCCGTACCAATATACTCGTGAGCAACTATCGGGTTTCTGCCATTTACAACCGTAGTATAATCTCTTCGTTTATAAAACATTCCATAATTTACACCAAAAACTGAAGTATAGAAAATATTTCTCTTCATTGCACCTTCGTCTGGCGATACAACCATGAAATGTTCCTTATCTAACTTAAAATTTGGGAATGCCCTAACTAGTTCTTTTGTAACTTGGTATGTAGGAAAAAAGTTATCAAATCCCATCAAGGGAACTGCATTTTGCACTCTTGGATCATGGGCATCAAATGTAATTACTCCCGTTACTCCCATGCTATATAACTCCTGGAGCATCTGCGCACAATCTAGGCTCTCTCTTGCATTACGCCTGTGTTGTCTGCCTCCATATAGTGTAGGCATAATTACAGTAATTCTTGCTGCCTTTCCACCTGCTGCGCTTATTATCCTCTTTAAATCTGCATAATGATCATCTGGAGACATAGAGTTTTTTTGACCATACATATCATACTTGATGTTGTAATTACCCACATCTACTAAAATATAAATATCCGTCCCTCTTACGCTATCTTCTATTAAGCCTTTTGCATCTCCCGTAGTAAACCGTGGACAATGGCTTTCTAAGATAAAAGTATTACGATGAAATTGAGATAATTTTTTCCCAATATCTCTGTTATACCACTCAACTAAATAATCATCTATTTTTTTTCCTAACTCTTTAGCACCTTCTAAAACTACCAATCCAAGCGGTGCTACAGGTCTCGCATCTTCAAAAACATGATTAAAAAACGTGGGCATACTTCCTCCAAAAAAATCTTTTTCAAGCATCAGCTCGATTATAACATAACGTATTTTTTCTTACAATTGAATAACACTTATTAAAGTAGTTCACGGTTTTCTAAGGGCTTTTATTCTACCCGTCTTCTTTTCTTTATTATTGAGGTTTATCCTTTATTACCCCATCATCACGGAATTGTTTTTTAACTTTGTGTAAAACCAGGTTTACCTACGTCTTCTAAGCTAAATAAATCATCTTTTTCACCTGCAAACTGACAATTATATAGTTCGNAATAAAAACCTTCCTTCTCCATTAATTCATCATGGCATCCAATTTCTACAATATCACCATCATTCATAACCAAAATTTTCGCTGCCTGTCTGATAGTAGAAAGCCTATGAGCTATTACAAAACTGGTTTTCCCTTCCATCATATTAAGCATAGCACTTTGTACATATTTTTCAGTCCTTGTGTCAACCGAGCTCGTTGCCTCATCAAGGATAATAATTTTTGGATCTTTCAATATCGCTCTCGCTATTGTTAGAAGTTGTTTTTGTCCTGCACTAATATTGGATGCTCCTTCTTTTAACACAGTGTCATAACCATCTTCCATTAACATTATGAACGAATGGGCATATGCTTTCTTTGCAGCTTCAATTATCTCATCTCGTGTAGCATTTGGCTTCCCATATGCAATATTCTCTGCAATAGTTCCATGGAATAACCACGTATCTTGTAAAACCATACCATAAAGATCTCTTAAATCATTTCTTGAAAAGCTTCTAATGTCCACTCCATCAATTAAAATCCTCCCCGAATTTAGTTCATAGAATCTCATTAATAAGTTCACTAATGTTGTCTTTCCAGCCCCTGTTGGACCAACAATAGCCACTTGTTCACCAGCGTTTACAAATAGTGATAAATCCCTTATCAAAGGCTTATCCTCAGTGTATGAAAACGCAATGTTTTCAAAAACAACTTCTCCGATACATTCCGAAGGCACTAATGGAGTGGTTCCTTCTTCAGTCATTTCCTCCAGATCAAACACCTCAAAAACCCTTTCTGCAGCAGCCATTGATGATTGAATTGTGTTCGCGATATTACTTATATTCTCTATCGGCTGTGCAAACTGCCTAGTGTATGAAAGCAATGCCTGTATGTCTCCAATTGTGATCATACCGCTACCAGCTCTAAATCCGCCACCAACACAAATTCCTACGTACACTAAGTTGTTTACAAATTTAATAGAGGGCAATATTATCCCAGATAAAAACTGAGCTTTGCGTGTAGCTTTTTTAAGTTCTTTATTTATCTTCACATAAATTTTATTACTTTCGTCTTCCCTGTTATAAAGCTTAACCACCTGATGACCTGAGTACATTTCCTCGATAAACCCGTTCAATTCTCCGATACGGTTTTGCTGTTTAGCAAATTCTCGTTGCGACCTTTTTACTATTNTTGACGACACTAAAAGCAGAATAGGTAAACTTGCTAGTGTTACTATCGACAACAACCAGTCTATTCTGAGCATCATGAATGTTACGCCTACTACTGTCATTGAGCCTGTAATGATTTGATTAATACTTTCTTGAATAGTTGCAGATATCATTTCAATGTCTATAGTGAATCTAGACAAAACCTCTCCTGATGGAGTTGTATCAAAATACGATAAAGGTACCTTGTCTAATTTGTTCTTTACATCATGACGCATTCTGCATACTAGTTTTTGTGAGGTAATACCTGCAATCAATGCACTCATAAATTGAAATAATGAATTTAACACGTACAAGCTCCCACTGGTTAATAACACCGGTGCAATATATGAATACAGTTGGTTATTACCTGGATTAGTAGGATCTGTGCTTGGTCTTATATTTGTGAAAAACTGCAAACTATCAACCAGCGCATTAGTAACTTTTTTCATTATGTCTGGAACCCAAATAGCAAACCAAGCACCAATCATGGCTAGTAAAATCATTACTATAATCATGGGATACTGAGGTTTTAAATACTTTATCAACCTCTTAACTGTGGCGCCAAAATTTTTGGCCTTGACTATATTGGAAATATCAGGCCCTGTTACGCCAAACCCGGCACCAATATTAATCCCGCCACCTTGGTTTTTTTGCTCTTCGCCTTTTATGATACCACTTGAATTTGGGCTCATAATCCTAACTCCTCTGCGCTAATTTGCGATAATGCAATATCTTTGTATAAAGGACAATTTTCTAAAAGTTCTTTATGCGTTCCTTTATTTACTATCCTTCCTTCATCCATAACCAAAATGAGATCTGCATCCATAATAGTTCCAATCCTTTGAGCTATGATGATTGTCGCTGTATCTTTTGTCACACTCTTAAGAGCATTACGTAAATTTTTATCGGTCCTGAAATCAAGAGCAGAAAAACTGTCATCAAATATTAAAATCTCCGGCTTTCTAATAATTGCTCTGGCTATTGATAATCTTTGTTTTTGTCCCCCGCTGAAGTTTCCTCCGCCTTGTTCCACCTCGCTATCCAAGCCANTTTCCTTGTTCTTTACAAACGCTTCGCTTTGAGCGATTCTCAGAGCTTCCCACATATCTTCCTCGGTAGCATCTGGTTTGCCCCATTTTAAATTCTCCGCAATAGTCCCAGAAAACAGCATAGCTTTTTGAGGAACAAATCCAATCATATCTCTAAGTTCTTCTTGCGGATACTCGCGAACATCAACGCCATTGATTACAACCTTTCCTTTTGTCACATCAAAAAACCTAGGGATTAGGTTAATGACTGTCGTCTTCCCTGAGCCAGTTCCACCTACAATAGCAGTAACTTTACCTTTTTCTGCCACAAAATCAATATCTTTCAAGAAGTCTGTATGTGAATCATCTTCAAATCTATAAGATACATTTTCAAATCGCACAACACCTCTTTCAGTGTATCTCCGATTAGGTTCAATAGGATCTTTGAGCCTTATTGCAGTATCCAAAACTTCATTAACCCTCGCTGCAGAAACTGTTGCACGTGGGAACATAACAAACACCGTAGCTAGCATGACAAGTGCCATCATAATTTGTTGCATGTATTGGATAACAGCCATCATATCACCGACCTTAACATCTTCATCATATGCTATCTGTTTACTTGCTATCCAAACAACACCAACCATTGCACAGTTTATACAAACAGCAATTAATGGCGATAGCACCGCATTGTACTTACTAATAGTTGTTGCCGTTTTTGTCAAACTAACATTAACTTCTTGGAACTTAGCATTTTCGGTTTCTTGTTTATTAAATGCTCTTACAACCCTGATACCAGTTAGCCCTTCTCTCGTTATTAAAGTCAATCTATCAACTCGTTTTTGTATTATTTTAAACATTGGCTGCACTATCTTTGCCGCTACAAAAGATGCTATAAACAAAATTGGCAACACGTAGAGGAGTACAGATGTCATCTTTAAACTTTTTTGAGCAGCCATTATAAACCCGCCAATGAGTGTTACGGGAGCTATAAATCCCGTTCTTAGCAATAACAATAGTATCTGTTGTATTTGATTTACGTCGTTTGTTGATCTTGTTATTAGGCTCGGTGTAGAAAACTGATTAAACTCAGATAAAGAAAATAACTGAACCTTATTAAATACTCTGGCGCGTATAAACGCAGAAAACTCAGATGCGTATTTAGCGCTAAATGCAGCAGCTAATATTGCCGCAACACAAGATGCGACTGTTAATAAAATCATTAATCCGCCTCTAGTCAAAATGAAGCGAAGATCCTGTGTTTGCACTTCTTTACCATCTGGAAGCATAATGTCATTTTTTGACAACAATTCGTGAACTCTCCCTTCTCTTGTAGCGGTTCCCGTTGGAGTGAGTTTAACATAATTAGCTAATTTTATCCAAAACTGTCTAAACTTACTATCTTTTATCCTGGTAACAACATC
>JGI24710J26742_10000758_pt1 | contig 30292 bp, 28 predicted proteins | sample BioPla2DNA2_FD_26742 | JGI IMG/M metagenome (IMG submission 26742)
CTACAGTATTTAAAGTTCTTATTTAAAATTAGGCCATCTATATGAGCACTCCATCCTTCATTCTATAGACAATATCGGCCGCCTTAGCAATCTCCATATATACAAAATAAAGAGCATATCTTTACTACCAGGCTGTGTTTACACACATTATATAGGTAATATTGATATGCCCTTTTACTCATAAAATGGCAAGTATTTAATTTCTTATTAAATAATCAAAAGCACTTAGGGCTGCCGTTGCCCCTGAGCCCATAGATATAATTATCTGCTTATAAGGACTGGTCGTACAGTCTCCAGCTGCAAATACACCTGGAATATTGGTTTGATTCTTACTGTCTACTAGGATTTCACCAAAGCGATTACGCTCTACANAGCCTCCAAGCCATTCAGTATTTGGAACTAGACCAATCTGAACAAATACTCCCTCTAAGTCTATATGCTTTTCTNCACCNGAGTCCCGTTCTATATATGAAATTCCATTCACCTTATCGGCTCCTGTAATTTCTGTAGTTTGTACATTCTTAAGCACTGTTACATTCGGAAGACTGTACAGGCGTTCCTGAAGAACAGTATCCGCCTTTAGCTCCGGTAAGAACTCTAGCACAGTAACATGCTTAACAAGTCCAGCCAAATCTATGGCAGCCTCTATACCCGAATTACCGCCGCCTATAACAGCTACGGACTTTCCCTTGTATAATGGACCGTCACAGTGTGGGCAATAAGCAACACCTTTATTCTTAAACTCCTGCTCACCGGGAACATTGACATTTCTCCAGCGGGCACCGGTCGCTAGGATAAGTGTTTTGCTTTTAATTATAGCGCCGTTCTCTAATTCAACTTCAATTAGTTCTTTCTTCTCAATATGCTTTGCACGCTGCGGATAAATAATCTCCACATCATAACTCTTAACATGCTGCTCAAGGCTTGCCGCCAATTTAGGGCCTTCAGTATATTGGACACTAATGAAATTCTCAATTCCTAAAGTATCCTTGACCTGCCCTCCAAATCGGTCAGTAACAATACCGGTACGAAGACCTTTTCGGGCTGCATAGATAGCAGCACTGGCTCCTGCAGGCCCCCCACCGATAACTAGAACTTCAAAAGGCTCTATATTCTCGAACTCAGATATATCCGGTGCCAGATTTAGTTTTTCCAAAATTTCCTCGATATCCATACGGCCGCTTCCAAAGAATTCACCATTGAGATAAATTGATGGTACAGCCATGATATCCCTGTCCTCTACCTCATCCTTATATGCCGCTCCATCTATCATAGTGTGGCTAATATTGGGATTAAGGATACTCATTGTATTCAAAGCTTGAACCACTTCAGGACAGTTGTGGCAGCTTAAACTAATATATGTTTCAAAATTATAAATTCCATCTATCTTCTTAACTCGTTCTATAACCTTATTATCTAGCTTTGGTCCTCTACCACTAACCTGTAGAATAGCTAGGACTAAGGAGGTGAACTCATGTCCCAGGGGAATTCCCGCAAAGGCAACTCCTGTATCCTCGCCTAAGCGATTCACACTAAAACTAGGAGTTCGAGCAAGCTTCGCTTCCTCTATCTTAATGAGGGAAGACATATCCGCCAGCTCCTGCACCAACTTGGTCATATCCTCTGACACAGAGTCTGATCCAGCAGAAAGCTTAATAAGAACTTCACCTTCCATTAGTTTAAGATACTCGCTTAGTTGATTTTTAATCTCTGTATCAAGAATCAATCAAATCCTCCATTCTACCAATAGTCCTACGATCTTCAGCTCCTTAAATTTTGCCTACAAGATCAAGACTTGGCTTTAATGTCGCTCCGCCTTCTTTCCACTTTGCAGGGCACACTTCATTAGGATTATTTCTTACATATTGAGCCGCCTTTATCTTATCAACTAAGACGCTAGCATCTCTTCCAATATTACCTGCATTTATCTCTACGGATTGAATCACGCCATCGGGATCTATAATGAATGTTCCACGATCTGCCTGCCCTTCCTCTTCAATAAGCACATCAAAGTTACGGCTTATTCTATGTGAAGGATCACCAATCATAATATAGGTAATCTTGCCAATAGTCTCTGAGCTATCGTGCCATGCTTTGTGAGTAAAATGTGTATCTGTAGAAACTGAGTACACTTCTACTCCAAGCTCTTTTAAAGTATCATAGTGATTCTGTAAGTCCTCTAGTTCTGTAGGGCATACAAATGTAAAGTCTGCAGGATAAAAGCATACAACACTCCATTTACCCTTAAGATCCTCATCTGAAACCTGAATAAACTTTCCATTGTGATAAGCATTCGCCTTAAAAGGTTCTACAACTGTTCCAACTAATGACATAATAAATACCTCCTAAATTATAATTATATATTTTATATTATCAATATCAATAATCATTACTGTTATTATAATATAAGATGTTTTATAATTTGTCAAGAGGTAATTTGATTATTTCATAAAGACTAAAGAAGACTAAAGCTTTTATACTTGTATATAACAAATTCGGTAATAAGACGACCTTCCTATAATACAAAAAAAGTAGCCATTACAACTAGTGTACGGCTACTCTTATATCTTATTCGATTCTCCTACCTTATTCTACAGTATAAGGCATTAGAGCGATATGTCTTGAGCGCTTTACAGCAACAGTCAATGCTCTCTGATGCTTTGCACAATTTCCGGTAATTCTTCTAGGAAGGATCTTACCTCTTTCTGAAACATATCTCTTTAATTTATTTACATCCTTATAGTCTATACCAGCAAAGTTCTTATCTGCACAAAAGACACAAACTTTTTTTCTTCTACGGCCGAAGCTTCTTCTTCTACCTTGAGAATCTCCTCTGTCATTCCGATTGAATGCCATATGATAACCTCCTTTACATTTTTAATATTTCATTGCTAGCAAGGGAGGTTTTGCCTCCTTTACAAATTACTTTTGTATTGCTAACAACGGAGGTTTTACCTCCTTATCCGATATTAAACCTTCTATTACAATTAGTTAAATGGTAGCTCTTCGTCTATACCATCTGGAATATTCATAAATCCATCGCCCATAGCAGAGCTAGGTTCAGGTGAGAAATCCCTCTGATAATCATTACCACCTACATTAGGATTACTTGATTTGCTTTCAGCAAATTCAACCTCTTCAACAACAACGTCGGTAGTATAGACCTTCTGTCCTTCATTATTTGTATAGCTACCGGTTTGAATTCGTCCAACAGCGGCCATCTTCATGCCTTGTCTAAAATATTTTTCTACAAATTCTGCTGTTTTTCCAAAACACACACAGCCAATAAAATCTGCATCCTGGTTATCACCAGCTCTTTTAAACCTTCTATCTACAGCTAAAGTAAATCTAGCTACTGCAACCGAACTCTCACCCTGTGAATATCTCATGTTGGGATCACGGGTTAAACGTCCCATTAATATTACTTTATTCATTACTTAATACCTCCCTTTACATTCGCCTTAGGGTAGTACTATTAAGCATCCTTTCTGATGCATAAATATCTGATTACTTTTTCCATGATGCGAACTCTTTGCTCGATTTCATCTGGAACGTTAGAATCAGCTTCGAATTGGATGAAATAGTAGTAGCCTTCATTCATTTTCTGAATCTCATAGGCTAATCTCTTTTTGCCCCAGTCATCCACATTGGATACTGTGCCACCGAATCTGGTAATAAGCTCTTTTACAGCCTCTAGGGTTGCAGCTCTTTCTTCATCCTCGATTTTTGCATTAACAACTAAGGCTAATTCATATTGATTCATAGTTGCCTTGCACCTCCTTTTGGTCTCTGGCCCTTTTCTAATGTAATTATTGCGAACAATTTTTTACATTTAAAGAGCAAGGAATATTTGTATAACATATCACAAGTAGATATTTTATCATAGATCAACAAATAAAACAACCTGTTTTTTTACTAATTAAAATGTGCTTTTGTAGGCATACTGCTAGTTTTCTTATTCGTATAACCTTTTATAGTCTCTTAACCTTTTTTGAAGCAGAGTTAAAATGTCTTCCGGATCCATATCCTTTGCCCGCTCTGTATGTATCTGAATAGCAGGTTGCTTAAGGTATAGGTTTCTTTTTGCCAACTTCCATTTTTGGTGAGCTAGCTTAGATATAAAATCTTTTCTATTTTCAAGGATAATCCCAATGCTTTCTGTATTATAATGTCGTATTATCTCAAAACTTTTTATATCTTTAAATGAAATAAAGCCAAATCCGCCCCCTGAGCAATCATTTATTCCATCTACGGATATAATCAGTAATTTCTTCTCTTTTAATGCCTGAGTGATTGCAATTATAAAGCCTACAGCAAATATGACTGCTGCCAACAATCCAGCAATTATATATAGTTTGTTCTCTTTCTTGAAGCCGAAAACACATATTGCTAAAGAGGCTACAAGCATAAAAGAATTTGCCAATAGAATAACAAATACTCTGTGATTTGTCTCTTCGATAATTATATCACCCATTTACTTTTCTCTCCCTATCAGTAAGCAATAACCTTATAACGCTAATTTTATCTATTTTATTGTAAATGTATTGCTTNTTTTTTTCAAGTATCACAAACAATTATATATTTAAGAACTGGGGACNTTTTTGCTTTTTTCATTATAAGGAGGTCACTACTCTATAAGGCATGACCTCCATACTTGTCTTGCTTATGCATCTTCTTATACTGATTAGCTCTTCTCTACTGACTTTCTTATTAATAGCCAAGTAAGTCCTATTCCTACTACAATAAATATTATGCATGATAATAGAAGGTTGTATGGATTGCCTGCTTGCCCACCGAATACAAATCTGAGAAACTTGCTTACTGCCACTGCGATTCTTCCATCAAATACAACTGCATCGAGTACAGGCAACAATATTAATACAGATGTAGGTACCCCGATTGATACGGCTATCTTAAGTATCTTATTCATTCTATAATATGCAGAAGTTATTAAATATCCAGCTACCATTACAGCTGCATACATACCTATAGTTATAAGAATGGCTTCAAGATTCCTTACAACAATATGCAAGGATTCTGCTCTTTGGACAAAAAACTCTTCATACATTCCGCCTACACGAAACCTCTCACTCACATCATTTAGTAATAGGGTAATATTAACAACAAACCTATCAACCACCGCCATAAATACACTAGTGGCTAATATTGTTATCAGCCTTCCAATAAACATGGATCTTCTTGTAGTCCCATTTTGAAGCATCATTAAAAATGTTTCCTTAAAGGAGTTTAGCCCTAATATGAACAGAAATATAATTGTAGATCCTTCTATTCCACCAGTTGAATAAAAGTTGCTTGAAGAATTTACAGCCGTAATTACTCCAAAGAAGATCAATACAAGTATAACGACTAGATAAAATATTTTTATTGACTTTAGATATTCATTTATTTGATATTTGGTTGCTACTTTAATATTCATCACAATCCCTCCTTTAAGCATTGGTAAGCTGTACGAACAGCTTCTGAAGATCCATCTTGGTAATCTCTAACCCTTTAGGTATATCAGTCCTGATTATCTGACCCATGATATAGGCAGATTTTAGTCCACCTATTGAATCTGTACCAATAACTTCCTTACCTTTTATAAACTCATCGACAAGGCTTGCCATGCCAGATACGGTATATCCTACTGACATAAGCTCCTCTCTAGTTTCATTCTTTATTATCTTACCCTTCTTAATTATGATGACATCCTCAATGATATTAGATACCTCTTCAATCAAATGAGTGGATATAACGTAAGTTGCTGGATGACTACTATATTTCTCTATAAGTAATTTGTAGAATAAATCCCTATGATTAGCATCAAGACCTAATACAGGCTCATCAAGCAATACATAAGCAGTATTTACAGATAGGGCAATGATAACCTTGAAAATAGAATTATATCCGGTGGATAGGGATTTTACATTTTTGTTGAGATTAAGCTCAAATAGATCAGCCAACTTCTTAGCATAATCCATATCAAAGCTTGGGTAAAATTCCTTGGTCCAACGGAAAATCTCTTTAATTTTCATGTTATCAGGATAGTAGTTCTTCTCACCCATCATATAGATTTTACTTAGGGCCTCATCATTTTCCATGGAAGATAAACCATCTACTAAGACCTCGCCCTCATCAGCAAAAATACGATTCGTAATAATGTTTAGTAAAGTGGTTTTTCCAGCGCCGTTTCTCCCAAGTAATCCATATATTCTGTTTTCTTCTAAATTAATACTTACTCCACCAAGTGCACAGGTGCTTCCAAAGCTCTTACTAATGTTCTTAACCTCTATACTCATTTCACATACCCTCTTTCTAACAGTNTTATAACCTCATCCTTTGATATACCTAAACGCCTTGCTTCCTCTACTAAGTTCTTAATGTAATTATCAAAAAACTGTTCTTTTCTCTTTCCCTTAAGCTTACTAACAGCTCCATCCGCTACAAACATTCCGACCCCCCGTTTCTTGTATATAACTCCCTCTTCTACCAAAATGTTAATCCCCTTTAGCGCTGTGGCAGGATTAATTCGGTAGTTAACAGAAAAATCTGTAATTGAGGGAATTTGACTTTCCTCACTGAAAGCTCCAGATAAAATGGCATCTTCTATACCTTCTGCAATTTGAATAAATATAGGACGTTCTTCATTGAAATTCATATTCTAGCCAACCCCTCCTCATGTTTATTGATTTATTGCTTTGTTGGTTAGTTACTTGACTAACTAACTAGTATAGTATATGACAATTATAGTTTTGTCAATACCTTTTTTAGTAAATTTTTTTATTATAAAAAAACAGTGCCAGACCAACCTAAGGTTATTCTTAGTTGGTGGCTGACACCGTTCCATTAAATTAATCCTATATTATTTTTGCGTGAATAATCTCTTATAATTATCTATACAGTATTGAATAATGTCTAGTGCTTCTTCCGGGCCTCCGAATTCATCTACAGCTGTTTCCTTATTCTCCAATTCTTTGTATACACTAAAGAAATGTCTCATCTCGTTAAATAAATGCTGCGGTAATTCCCTGATATTTTTATATATATTAAAATTTGGGTCATTATAGGGTATAGCGATGATTTTCTCATCTCTCATCCCATTGTCCATCATATTCATAACCCCAATAGGGTAACANCTTACGAGAGATAGAGGTTCCAGTGCTTCAGANCATATTATTAAGACATCTAGGGGGTCTCTATCATCTCCGTAGGTTCTCGGTATAAAGCCATAATTTTCAGGATAATGCGTGGAGGTATAAAGAATACGATCAAGGATTATCATTCCCGTTTCCTTATCTAGTTCATATTTCTTCTTACTTCCCTTTGAGATTTCAACAACTGCTACAAAATCCTCCGGCCTTATTCTATTCGGACTAATATCATGCCAGACATTTATCATTTTTTCACCTAGCTTTCTTCTGCTTGACCATAGTAAGCATTTGGTCCATGTTTTCTCAGAAAATGCTTATCCTGTAAATACTCAGGCGCTGGAACCATATTGGCATTCAATTGCTCTGTCATAAGGTTCATCTTCGCAATCTCTTCTAGCACAACACTATTATGGACTGCTTCAGCCGCATCCTTACCCCAAGTAAATGGTCCATGATTTTTACATAGAACTCCGGGTACATGCATAGGATTCATGCCCTTAAAGGTCTCAATAATAACCAGTCCTGTGTTCTTTTCATATGCATCCTGTACCTCTTCAGCAGTCAAACTTCTAGCACATGGGATTTCACCATAAAAATAATCCGCATGGGTAGTCCCGTAGCAAGGTATGGACCGTCCTGCCTGTGCCCAGGCTGTAGCTGATGGGGAATGGGTATGCACCACGCCACCTATCTCAGAAAATGCAAGGTATAGCTCCAGATGGGTGGCAGTATCCGAGGAAGGATTATATCTTCCCTCTACNTTATTGCCCTTTAGATCCATAACTACCATNTCTTCAGGCTTTAGCTCCTCGTACCTGACACCGCTTGGCTTTATAACAAATAGCCCCTGCTCTCTGTCAATTCCGCTAACATTTCCCCATGTATAGGTAATAAGACCACGCCTCGGAAGCTCCATATTAGCTTCATATACTTCTTTCTTTAGTTTCTCTAGCATAAGATACCTCATTTTCTATNAAATATACAGTTATATATAAGTACTTAAAAACAATCTTCCTTCTTAGATTCTACATGCAAGACCTAGGAAGGTTCTACCTTAGAGTATCAACAGCTGCTCTTTCTATAGCAAGTCCTGCACTATATAGACGCATAAACTGCTCAAAGCCTTCCACTTCATTCTTGTCTGGCTCAATGGTTATACCTGTCATANCTGCAAATACTCTTTCTGATAAATATTGATCTAAGGATTCATTCTCATCCTTACGAAGCATATAATCAGCCAAAAGAGCAATACCCCAGGCACCGCCTTCGCCCGCTGTCTCCATAACAGTAACCGGTGTATCCATAGCCGCTGCAAGGAATCTCTGTCCTACACCCTCCGTCTTAAATAAACCACCGTGTCCTAATACCTGGTCTACCTCTACGTTCTCTTCNTTAAATAGAATATCAAGACCGGTCTTTAGGGCTCCAAGAGCTGTATAGAGATGGACCCTCATAAAGTTGGCTAAATTGAACTTAGCATCAGGCTGTCTGACAAAGAGAGGCCTACCCTCTTCAAAATGCGTAATATGCTCTCCTGAATAATAGCCATAGGAAAGAAGTCCTCCACAGTCCGCGTCTCCTTCGAGCGCTTTAAAATATAGGACATCATAAAGCTTCGGTGTTTCTATGTCTACGCCTATACTTTTCGCAAACTCTCCAAATAAGGAAACCCAAGCATTCAAATCAGAGGTACAGTTGTTACTATGAGCCATAGCCACAGGATCACCAGCNGGTGTAACTACAAGNTCGATCTCCTTATGAACCTTCTTAAGCTCCTGTTCTAAGACAACCATGGCGAATACACTGGTTCCAGCAGATACATTACTTGTTCTTTTAGCAACACTATTGGTAGCCACCATACCAGTTCCAGCATCACCCTCTGGTGGACAGAAGGGTATCCCCGGCTTTAGGTTACCGCTGGGATCAAGAAGCTTTGCTCCCTCGTCAGTAAGTCTTCCGGCTAACTCTCCGGCCACCATTACCTTTGGAAGTATATCTCTAAGCTTCCAAGGAAGTCCCTCTGCTGCCACTAGTTCATCGAACTGCTTTATCATGCGCTCATTAAAATCCTTGGTAGTTGAATCCACAGGAAACATACCTGCGCAATCGCCAATTCCAAGTACCTTTTCACCGGTAAGTTTCCAATGAACATATCCCTCAAGGGTAATTAGGTAGTCTATCTCCGATACATGTTCCTCCTTATTAAGTATAGCCTGATATAGATGAGCTATACTCCATCTCTGAGGTATGTTGAACTGGAATAGGTCAGTTAATTTATCTGCAGCAGGGCCGGTTATAGTATTTCTCCAGGTTCTAAAAGGAACTAGAATATCCCCTGACTTATTAAAGGCCATGTATCCATGCATCATAGCACTAAAGCCAATAGCACCTATGGTTGTAATGGTCGCTCCATATTTTCTCTTAACATCCTCCGTTAAGTCACGATAGCTACCTTGTACACCTTCCCATATATCCTCTATAGTATATGTCCATATGTTGTCAATGTATCGGTTCTCCCAATCATGCTTACCTGTGGCGATAGCATTATAATTCTCATCCATTAGTACAGCCTTGATTCTAGTGGAACCAAGTTCAATCCCGAGGGTAGTCCTACCCTCGGTTATTATATCTTTTATTTTATTAATTGCGTTGCCTTCCATGAAACCCCTCCTATTTTCTTATAAGTCATTATAAATATTATCTATAAGCAACAGAATTCCATAGTAGCTCATTCTTAAGGGTTCTGATATTAGTATCCTTATCAATATATACAGCTTCAATACCCATGGCTGCTGCCCAATCTCCCATTTGCTCGGAAGTCAAGTCATATGAGAATGCTGTATGATGAGCACCACCTGCTAGTATCCAAGCCTCTGCTCCTACCTCAAGATTTGGCATTGGTGTCCAGTAGGCTGTTGCTACAGGAAGCTTAGGCATAGGCTTGTCTGTCTTCTTACATTCTACTTCATTAATTATTAAGCGGAAGCGATTACCTAAATCAATTAATGAGGTTGCTACAGCAGGTCCTGTTTTGGATGTGAATACCAACCTAGCTGGATCCTCTCTATCGCCCATGGATAGAGGATTTACCTTGATACCTATAGGACCATCCGATACAGAAGGACATACCTCTAACATATGAGCTTGAAGGATACCCTCTTTACCTGGTACTAGATTATAGGTGTAGTCTTCCATAAAGGAAGTACCCTTAGCATTCTTGATATCAGCAGTCATAACCTTCATCAATCTAACCATGGCAGCGGTCTTCCAATCTCCTTCACCACCAAAGCCGTAGCCCTTCTCCATAAGACGCTGTATAGCCAGCCCAGGAAGCTGCTGAAGGCCACCTAAATCACCAAAGTGAGTTACTATTGCATGATAATTCTTTTCTTTAAGGAATCTCTCAAAGCCAATTTCTATACCCGCCTGGATAGCTACATGTTTGCGGAACTCCTTCTCATCACGTCCCTCAAGCAGAATATCATACTTGCTATAATATTCCTCCACAAGCACATCAATATCAGCGGTGCTAACATCATTAACATAATCGTAAATCTCATTTACTGGGTAAGCATCAATTTCCCAACCAAATTTAATCTGAGCCTCTACCTTGTCACCTTCAGTAACTGCAACATTTCTCATATTATCAGCAATACGAAGGACACGGATATGGCTACTTTCTGTAACGCCAATAGCCGTTCTCATCCAGCTAGCAATACGCTTTTGTACATTTTCATTAGACCAATGTCCTACTACAATCTTGCGTTCCATGCCCATACGGGAAACTATGTGACCATATTCTCTGTCGCCATGAGCTGATTGGTTTTCATTCATGAAATCCATATCTATGGTGTCATAGGGTATCTCTTGATTAAATTGTGTGTGTAGATGAAGGAGTGGCTTTCTATATTCCTGAAGACCTAAGATCCATGATTTTGCAGGAGAGAAAGTATGCATCCATGTTATAACACCAGCGCAGTTTTCATCTGCATTAGCCTCGTTAAAAAGTCTGCGAATTGATACGCTGTCAATTAATGTGGGTTTCCATTCCAGCTTAAATGGAAGCAAGCCTGATTCGTTCATCTTCTCTACAATAATCTTTGAATGCTCTGCAACATTGGCTAGACATTCATCTCCGTATAAGTCCTGTGAGCCTGTGGCAAACCAAAATACATAGTTCTTTTTGTTCATAATAATCCTCCTTAATAAAATTTATTAGTTTCATTGCCTATAACGGAGGATTTATCCTCCTTGATAAAATTTTAGTTTCTTTACCATAACTGAGGATTTATCCTCCTTAAACTATATCTTAAAAAATTATGCGCTAATATAATAAATCCTATTATAATATCTCATACTATCATATTATATAAGACATTCCTAAATAACAATTTCTTAAAACTGCACCTTAATAAATAAAGTTACCTAACACGACTACTACTCTATTGATTCTAACACAGAAATCCTGTATAGTAAAATATATAAATACTTAGGAGGAGTCCCATGACATTAAGGCATCTGTGTGAAGAAATTTCCTGCAAGGATCCAAATATGCTAAACGAAGGAAGCCCTATTGGTTCCCGTATAATGTGTCCTGAATACTCACTACATATTGAGGACAGAAAAACATATCCTCTCTCTGGGGATGAGAAGCTATTTGCTCTTTGCTGGTCTATACATCCTGACAAGAAGCTATATGGTACAATAAAGCCTTCTGCTGTTTCCTTTTCCTACAGCTGTAGCTTTGAGGAGGGCTGTAAAACTCAGATGCATACCCATGAATATTTGGAGCTAGCATATATAGTTTCAGGTACATTTCATCAAAGAATCCTGGGTAAGGATATAATATTTAAGCAGGGAGAACTTTGCCTTGTTGATAAAAATTGTCTTCATCAGGATTGCCTTGATACTGATTCTGCCTGCGTCCTATTTATAGGGATTGCCAATGAGATGTTTGAAAGCATTATATCAGGCCAGGTTGCTGACGAGCGTATCATATCATTTCTTCAAACCTCCTTGCTAAAGCAAAAGGACCTGTGGCAATATCTACATTTCAAACCTATAGACAAATCCAACGAAAGAATGGAAGGTTACTTAATAGAGCTCTTACACGAGTTAATACTCCACGATAAAGCTTCAAGTTATATATGTCATGGACTTTTAATGCGAATCTTTCATTTATTAAGCTCAGGCTATGACATCTCCCTTTCTAGCGAAATGCAAAAGAAGATGAACTGGCTACTTTACGAAGAGATAATAAGCTTTATAAGACAAAACTATAGAGACATATCAATAAAGCAGTTATCTGAGCATTTTCATTTTAATGANGATTATTTTAACCGAATGTTAAAATCAAAGACCGGGATGACCTATACTCAGTATGTTCAAAGCATCCGCCTTAGTGAGGCAGAAAGGCTTCTTCTTCATACAGAGCTGACTATTGATGATATAGCTTCCAGGGTGGGTTATTCCAATAAAGGCTATTTTTATAAGATCTTTGTGGAAAAAAATCATATGACCCCAGCAAAATTTCGTAAGGAAATACTAAACTAAGGTTTTTATAATAAGTCTCTTGATAAATTTGTAAAAATAGTTTATATTAATAATAGTAATCATTCTCTATTTAAAAAATATTAAGATGTTGAGGAGGTAAAACCTCCGTTATTAGCTGTATAAATTTTATTATTATTGAGGAGGTAAAACCTCCGTTATTAGCTGAATAAATTTTATTATTATTGAGGAGGTTTTTAGAAAATGAATAACACATATGAAATTTCACCTAATATTTATTGGGTTGGAGGAAACGATAGACGAATTGAACGGTTTGAGAATATGTTTCCCCTTACGAATGGGGTTTCTTATAATTCATACCTTATTATGGACGAGAAAACAGCTCTACTAGATACTGTAGATTCTGCTATTAGTGCAGAATATTTGGAAAACATAACACAGGTCCTAAAGGGCAGAGACTTGGATTATCTAGTGATAAACCATATGGAGCCAGATCATTGTGCGAATATTGAAGAAATACTACGACGCTACCCTGGAGTAAATGTAATAGGAAACGCAAAGACTTTCCAGTTCTTTAATCAATATTACAGTATGGATATGTCCGAAAATTTTCTTGAGGTCAAGGAAGGACATGAAATATCCTTGGGTGAACACACCCTCCGTTTTTACATGGCACCGATGGTCCACTGGCCTGAAGTAATGGTTACCTATGAGACCTCTAAGGGCATACTATTCTCAGCAGATGCCTTTGGTGCTTTCGGAGCATTATCCGGAAATATATTTGCAGATGAATTGGAATATGACAGCTATTATCTGGATGAGGCCAGACGCTATTATACCAATATTGTAGGAAGATTCGGTAACCAGGTACAGGCTTTATTTAAGAAGCTGGAAGGTCTAGATATTAATATGATATGCTCTCTCCATGGTCATATCTGGCGCGGCGATATGATATCATTTATTCTTGATAAATATGACAAATGGAGCAAATACCTTCCCGAGAAGAAGGGTGTTGTATTAGCCTATGCCTCCATGTATGGCAATACTGAAAATGCCGTTAATGCCCTAGCCTCTAAATTAGCCCAAAGAGGAGTAAAGGATATGAGGGTTTATGATGTGTCAAAGACCCACCCATCCTATATTATTTCAGATATATTCAAATACAGTAATGTTGTATTTGCATCACCAACCTATAATATGCAGTTATACTTCCCCATGGATGCACTTATTAGAGAGCTTTCGGTACTAAATATAAATAACCGCAAGGTATCCTTAATTGGAAATCATACCTGGGCCTCAGCTGCTCTTAAGCAGATGACAGAGTTAGTAAGCAATATGAAGAATATGGATATAATAGGAACGCCGATTGATATTAATTCCTCTTTAAGAGAGGATAGAGAACATGAGCTAGATGAACTGGCAGATATAATATATCAATCCTTACAGGAATAAACCAATCCCTAACGAAGCACTTTATTATAATAGGACAAACTTTACATTACAAAAATAAGGCTGTCGCAATGTAAGAGGGGGGTGTACATGTTCCAATCACGCACATTTAGGAGAACTGTTTGCTATGATTTGTATTATCGAAAGCAGACTTTAGTCCGATTAAGATTTACAAATCATACAAACTGTACTACTAATCAGTGTGTGATGGAATATATAAACACTCCCTTAATTACTTATGCGACAGCCTCTTTTTGCTATGAAACAAACCTTTTATATATAAATACTACTATTCAACAGACTTCAAGGATTCAGCCATATTAATCTTATCTATCTTCTTTCTGAGTATCCAGTTAACTAAGAAAGTAACGATAAAGGTGGCCAATAATGAGATAAGATAGCTTACCCCAAATATCTGTTGCTTAAAGGATACCATCTCCACCTTAATCTGATTCATTATAAACATATGAAGGAACTTACCCATAACCAGACCAAGGATTCCACCAATTAAAGTCAGGGAAAATGTTTCTCTAAAGACATAAGCTCCTGTCTCATCCTGGTAAAAGCCTAAGACTTTAAGGGTTGCAATTTCTCTAGCCCGTTCAGTTATGTTAATATTGTTTAGATTATATATAACTACAAAACCCAGAGCACCTGCACAGGCGATAACCAACCAGATAATAGAATCTAGGCTCTTCATCATATTGTTCACCATAACCCGTATGTCGTTCACTATACTGATTGTGGTAACAGAATCTTCCTTACTAATTAGAGCGGATACAGCATACTTATCTTCCTTATCCGTAATCACATAAGCATCCTTGTATAAAGGCTCTTCTCCATATAAATCCTCATAGGTTCTACCCGTTATAAACATATAATTATTAATATAATTATCGAATATCCCGGCAACTTCCACATCGGCCGTTTCTGTAGAGTTTATTCGGATATTAACCCTGTCACCAACATCCAGTCCCATCTCGTCGGCAAGCCTGTAGTTTAGTACAGCTGAACCATAGGCCGGATAGGGTACTTCCTCTCCATTAAAATGCAGGCCTACTACCTTTGTGATATCGGGATCGTCAGTTGCGACTACAGCAGTTTTATTTAAATGGCCATTAAACTCTAATTCGACTTCGTTGTAGGATACAAATACACTTTCAGTCAGTTCCTCTCCATAAGAGGCCTTAAAGTTCTTTATATCCTCCTCACTCTGGTCTTCAGAAAAAGTGACAACAAAATCATATATCATTATAGAGTCAAACTGATCATTGGCTACATTTTTAATAGAATCTCTAATCCCTAAAGCCGCCACAATAAGGGCAGTACATCCAGCGATACCGGTTATTGTCATAAAAAATCTTCTTTTATAACGTAGAATATTACGAATGGATACCTTATGAAGAAAGCTCACCCGCCTCCATATAATAGNAAGCCGCTCCAATAGTACTCTTTTTCCAGCCTTAGGTGCTTTTGGACGTATTAGGGATGCTGGCATCTGTAATAGCTCACTTTTACATGATATATAGGTAACACCGGCTGAACATAGAATAGATACAATAAAGGATATAAGTACCAGCTTTGCATCAAAAATATATTCAATCGGAGAAAAATCATATAACATACTATAGGCCTTCCATATTGCCATAGGGAAGAATTTTGTTCCCAATAAAAATCCAATTATACAGCCCATAATAGCTGCGCTAGCTGAATAAAAGATATATTTTCTGGCTATCGCACCATTACTATATCCAAGGGCCTTCAGTGTTCCTATCTGAGTGCGTTGTTCATCCACCATTCTAGTCATGGTGGTAGAACATACAAGAGCAGCTACTAGAAAGAAAAATATGGGGAGAACTTCTGCCACACCTTCAACTATAGATGAATCATTATCAAAATTCACATACCCCAAATTGTGATTTCTATTCAGTACAAACACCTTGGGTTCGGGAATATCCTGAATTTCATTTCTAGCCTCATCTATTTTCTCTCTTCCCTCTGCAAGCTCCTTTTCTGCTTCAGCAAAGCCTTCATCAGCTTCCTTTCTTCCGTCCTTATATTCCTCAAGACCCTTTTCATATTCTTTTCTTCCATCCTCAAGGGCTTGCCAGCCATCCTGAATCTCTTGTTTTTTCTTCTCTATCGCTTCAAAACCTGAATCCAGTTTACCTTTGGCCTCCTTAAGCTTGGTCTCTGCTTCTGCAAATTCAGCATCCGCTACCATCTTACCCTTTTTCAGCTCTTCCTGCCCCAAATCTATCTCAACTAAGGACTCCCTAAGTGTAGCATATTGACTTATAACTCCTGTGGCCTCAATCTCTGAAATGGCTCCTTTTGCCTGTTCAAGTTGAATTCTAATTTCTAGGTATTCCTCTGAGCTTACATCAGTCATGGTTGATAGAGCATTCTCCAGTACAGGAATACTTTCTCTTAACTGCTGATACTGAGTAATTACACCGCTATCTTCAATCTGTGACATGGCAAGGACTACGGTTTGCCGGTTTTTATCCAACTCCTCTTGATTAGCCTTAAGTAAATCATAAGTTTTGGCCTTCTCGTCCTCATATTCTTTTAGGCCATCCTCATAATCTTTTAGGCCCTCTCTCAGTTCCTCCTCAGCCTTAGCCAACTCAATTTCTCCGTCCCTAAGCTTTTCTTCATTATTAAGGATTTCCTGCCTGGCATCCTCTAGCTTAAGCCATGCATCATCTAGCTCAGCCTCAGCATTGGCCTTTTCGCTTAGATACTCCTTATAGCCCTCATCATATTCTTTCTCCGCCTTAGCCAACTCCTCATTAGCCTCATCCACAATATCCTGATAGCGAATACTTGCCCTTTCCTCCAATAACCTTTTAATTACTTCTTCATTTTCAGAAATCATATCATCATATTCTTGACTGTATAGCTTACTTTCACTATCCATATGAAGCATAATTTCACTGTAATAATCTACTGTAAATCCATCCTCTGGTAAATATATAAAGGCGAATATAGAGCCATTATCAAGGCTAGTGGTCCCCCTGTCATAATTGATATATGAAACAGAATCTACAATTCCTACCACGGTATATTCATCGTATTTAAAGGCCTCCTTAGTATCATCATCATTAAGGGAGGCGATCTTAACCTTGGCCCCGATTATATCCTCTGTAAAATATGACGCATCCAGTACAACCTCATCCTCAACCTCTGGCATTCTACCATTAACAATGTTTAGCTTGTTGATATTATCTGTAATGGAATAGGCTTTTAGCACCACCTGTTTGTTATCTTGCTCTTTATCACTGTCTATGGATGCTATAAAATCCATAGTTATCATACCTTCTGCTGTGATACTCTCCTGTTCATTAAAATATTCTACATCCTCCTCATATAGGCCGAGAGTAGAGATAAGGCGGTAGTCATACATTTTATGTTCATCTATATAATTATCTAGATTATTAACCATCGCTGGCTTAGTAATCTTAAGTCCCGAATAAAAGCCCACGCCAAGGATAATAATTGCCATAATAGCAATATATCGCTCCCATGTGTGCTTTATTTCACGAGCATTATTTTTGTTCCATGCCGAATTTAGTTTCATTACCACTCAATCTCCTCTACAGGTAATGGATTGTTGTTTTTCTCCACAGAGACTATGGCACCGCTCCTCATTCTAATTACTCTATCAGCCATGTCGGTTAGTGCTGAGTTATGGGTGACAATAACAACAAGTATTCCATTTTTACGGCTTTGTTCCTGTAAAAGCTTAAGAATCTGCCTTCCAGTCTCATAGTCCAAGGCTCCCGTTGGCTCATCACATAGAAGTATCTTGGGGCTCTTTGCCAAAGCCCTGGCAATAGCAACCCTTTGCTGCTCTCCTCCTGATAGCTGAGCAGGGAAATTATTAAGCCTATCCCCCAAGCCCACACTGGTAAGCACCTGATCAGCAGGTAAGGGATTTTCTATCATCTGCGTAACAATCTCTACATTTTCAAGAGCTGTAAGATTAGGAATCAGATTGTAAAATTGAAATACAAACCCTATGTCCTCCCTGCGAAATCTGGTTAATTCCCTTTTACTTAATGAGGAAATCACCTTATCACCTAAGGTCACCTTGCCAGAGGTCAGTGTATCCATTCCTCCAAGAATATTTAATAGTGTTGTCTTTCCGGCACCTGATTGCCCTAAGATGACACAGACTTCACCCTTCTCAATTTCAAAGGTTGCATTCCGTAATGCATAAAGATCTACATCACCTGTTTTATATTTCTTATTTACATTTTCAAATATGACGAACGAACTCATATATACCATATTCCTCCCATTATTCAATTCGAAAATTACTTGTTATCAAGTATAGCACAAAGCTATGGATAATATATAAACAAAGAATAAATTATTTATTATTTTACTTACTTTTATAACAGTAGGAAATAATTTGTAAATTATTCTAAATTAGGCTTGACAAAGTCTAATCTTTTGATTAATATATGTCATATTAAACATATAGGAATAATATGTTTAATGTAATAAAAATAATTGTAAGGAGGTACATTTACGTGAACCCAATAATTATTAAGATGCTTAGGCATAATTTCAGGAACGGACGAATGTGCCGCTGTAAGTAAACATCATTTTTAAGAAAACTAAACTAATAAAATAATATTAAGAAAGAATGAGGTGCTTACTATGAGTTACAATTATGACAAATACAAATTTGAGACGATTCAATTACATGCAGGCCAGGAGTATCCAGATCCTGCTTCAGATGCTAGAGCAGTTCCTATCTATCAGACAACATCATATGTCTTTAAAAACTCTGCTCACGCGGCAGCTAGATTTGGCCTTGCAGATGCAGGCAATATATACAGCAGATTAACTAACTCCACTGTTGATGCCTTTGAGCAGCGTATTGCAGCTCTTGAGGGTGGCGTAGCAGCACTGGGCGTGGCTTCTGGAGCAGCCGCTGTTACATATACCTTTCTAAACCTTGCTAATGCAGGGGATAATATTGTTTCTGCAAAGACAATTTATGGTGGAACCTACAATTTACTATCCCACACCCTTCCTCAATATGGCATTACAACTACTTTCGTAGATGCTGATGAAGAGGGTGCTTTTGAGAAGGCCATAAATGACCATACAAAGGCTATATTCTTTGAGACCATAGGAAATCCTAATGCAACACTGATTGATATAGAAAAGATAGCTGAAATAGCCCATGCACATAAAATACCCCTAGTAATTGACTCTACCTTTGCCACCCCTTACCTTGTCCGACCCCTTGAGCATGGTGCAGATATCGTTATCCATTCAGCCACCAAGTTTATCGGTGGACATGGTACTGCAATCGGTGGCGTCATAGTAGATGGTGGTAAATTTGATTGGGAAGCTAGTGGCAAATTCCCTTCAATTACAGAGCCCAGCCCCAGCTATCACGGAATCAGCTTTTCTAAAGTTGTTGGCCCTGCTGCCTTTGTTACAAGAATTCGTGCAATTCTCCTTCGTGACACTGGAGCAACACTGGCCCCCTTACACGCCTTCTTATTCCTGCAGGGATTAGAAACACTTTCTCTACGAATTGAACGACATGTTGAGAACACCCTTAAGGTTGTGGATTTTCTTACAAAGCATCCAAAGGTGGCTAAGGTCAATCACCCATCACTTTCAAGCCATCCACATAACGCTTTGTATGAGAAATATTTCCCAAGAGGGGGAGCCTCCATCTTTACCTTTGAAATAAAAGGTGGTACCAAGGAAGCTCACGAATTTATCGATAGGCTAGAGATCTTTTCTTTACTTGCAAATGTTGCTGATGTTAAATCGCTTGTCATTCATCCAGCTACAACTACACACTCACAGCTGACAGAGGATGAACTGCTTGAACAGGGCATAAAGCCAAGCACCATAAGACTCTCCATTGGTACAGAGCATATAGATGATATAATTGCTGATCTATCTCAGGCTTTTGGAGATTAATAAACATAATATAGGGCTGTTACAAAATCTATTAATAGAGATTTTGTAACAGCCCATTTTTCATTTACTTCATCCTTCTTAATCTAGCCCGATAATTTCAATCTTACCATCAGGCAGACGACGAAACTGCTTCACATAAGTCCAGCCAAGAGCAGGGTCCATATCGGCAATATCATGTCCCTTATCTCTCATTAATACATAATTATATAGATTTATAGGCTTATCATCCATTGAGTAAAATCTATGTACATCATATTCATGATGGGGATGACGAAGCGATGGCTTTAATAGCTCGTACTTTTGGCCTGGAACACCACAACCGCAAGGGTGGGGATTATCAAGCTCAGGAGTCGATTGTATCTCAATATTATTGTACTTCTTCCAGAAATCATATTGGTGCTGTTGAGAGCATCCTCGGTAGACCGGGTAGGAAGGTTCCCTATTGCCATAGGTATACCATACCGGCATCCGGTAATCAAAGCTCTTTTTCTTTTCTATAGCTAGACGAAATGGCCTGTGTTCCTCATAGTTAAATTCCGACACTCCCAAGCGTTTTCCAGGCCAGTTGGAATCAATATGACATATTGCAGCAATCAGCTCCGGATGGGTCATGGCGACAGCCTGTGCATGGGCGGCACCATTACTAAAGCCAGATAAATATATTCTACTTTTATCTACGGGATAGTGCTCTATCATGTAATTGATTAATGAAACCGTAAAACCTACATCATCCTCTTCATCCTCTGCCATATCACAATTCCAGGATGTTTTGTTGGTTCCCCAAGGATATACGGTAATAAAACCTTCCTTTTCCCCAAGCTCATGAAACTTGCTCATCTCGGCCGCTTCAGCTGGATTGTCGGACCCACCATGAAAAAACATAAGAAGTGGTACCTTTTTATCCTGGGTCTTCTTAACATAGGAAGGAAGGTGTGTAAACCAAGTGTGTGGCTTTTTTTCCTGCTCATCTAGCCTAGCGTCATCTATATATATTTCAAAACCTGCTTCACTAATATCCATTCTGGGTTGACAGTCACCATGAGCTCCGGTATTTGTGCGTCTTACCTTCCTGAACATCTTATTCCATACCTTCTCCATAAGATCAGAGCTCAGTTCCTTATTGACTGTGTCTACAACCACAGATTGCAAAGGATTTTCTTTATTTTTATAAATGGCTCTATACTCATTTTTATTAACGATATCAGCAGAATTTGCCTCTATAAAATAATCCCGTGCCTTATCTGTGCAATTGACTAAGCATATAGGCATTGGTGCATAGACAGCCTTACTTAGGGCCTGTTCGCTTAGGTCAGCATTTACACATAAAACTGCTGCTATATTCTCGGGATAACAGGAGGCCAGAGTACAAGCCATATCTCCTCCGCTTCCTATACCTATTACATATTTAGTATCATTCATGGGATGCCAGGTACTCATCATATATTCATAGGTAGGAAACCCATCTGGACGGGTCTCCATAGGTCTATTATCAGGCTTAGCCATTGCATCCTGAAATATGTTAAAGGCACGAACATCGTCTCCATCAATATCAGCCTTCCATTGGCGGTTAACAGGATTAGGAAAGGACAAAATAATCTGATCTCTCTCTGCTAATTTCGCCAATCCCATCTCAAAAAGCAACTTAAGTACCGAAGCCTCATCATCTTCTTCTCTAAGAACAGTTATGCTACACCGTTTAAATGCATTTCGGTTGGGTCCTTGGGGATAATAGATATACATACCGCGATTTAATTCACCAACAGTTTTATATATAAGATTCATCTTAACCTCCTTGACGCCTTTGGGCGATTTCTCTCTATATATAATATAATAACCTTTGTATTAATGCTAGACCATTAACCCCTCATATCACTAGTAACTCTATCTTTTACAAAATACCGTTGACCAAATACTTCGGCAAATGAAATACCATAACCAATTATATCAGTACCTAAAGCATGGTTAAACTACATCTAAATATCTTTAATACCCGAACTTTCCAATACGCTACTCTTAAATCTTTGTATAGATAGCAAATAATATAGGGTCTGAATAATCCAATAAACCATAGTAACTATAGATAAATATAGAAGAAAGCAATAAAAGTAGAAATAAAGCAAGTGCAAGAACGTTTGACTAAATAGTAAGTATGTGGTAATATACAAAAAAATAATGATAGAAGCTATGATAAGAAATAGTAAATATTTCAGAATTTACAGAGAGAAGATGGTTGGTGCGAATCTTTATGCATGAAATATTGAACCCATCTTTGAGCTATGACCCGAACGTTATATATTAGTAGACATCATCGGAGGCTCCACCGTTATATGGAGTAGGTATAAAGGCACAATTTATGTGCTTCGTACTATAAAGTGCAGAATGAAGAATTTAGGTTCTTCTCTGAAATTAGGTGGTAACACGGATCATAGATTCGCCCTAAGTTGAGCTAAATCAACTTAGGGTTTTTTTAATACTTTTTTAACCAGATATCTTGATAAATAATATAGGAGGTAGAAAGAAGATGAAAATTAAAAACCTTATTGGAGACAGATTCAAAGAAAGACCTTCAGATTGCGTGACTGACAGCCATGCGCTAATGGTTCGTGGCGGGTATATGAAATATGTTGCAAATGGAATCTATTCTTCATTTCCACCGCTAAAAAACATAACTAGAAAAATAGAGCAGATTATTCGAGAAGAGATGGATAGAATCGAAGGTCAGGAAGTTTTATTTCCAGTAGTATTACCAGGGACATTATGGGATGAATCAGGGAGAAACTCTAGTGTAGGCAATGAATTACTGAGGTTTGAAGACAGGAATGGTAGTTCAATGGTACTTGGAATGACACATGAGGAAGCGGCAGTTCAGCTAGTGCGTGAATATGCACAAAGTTATGTAAAATATCCATTTATGATCTACCAGATACAGACCAAGTTCCGCGATGAAGCACGTCCCCGTGCAGGCCTAATAAGGGTCAGAGAGTTTACAATGAAAGATGCATATTCATTTCACACATCTCAGGAAGATTTAGAGGAATATTATAGTAAGTGTTTTCATGCATATGAAAGGATTTTTGCTAGAGTTGGTATACCCGAAGTAATAGCAGTCTCGTCAGATTCAGGTATGATGGGCGGAAATGTCTCCCATGAATTTATGCTATTAACCCCAATTGGCGAGGACTCGCTAGCTATTTGTAAGGAATGTGATTATAGGGCTAACATGGAAGCGGCTGCTAGTATTGTTAATAATGAGAATAACTTACAATCAAGTAGTCTGGAACTAATTTATACACCTAATGTATCGTCTATAGATGATGTTGTAAAGTTCCTTGATATCCCTATTGAAAATACATGTAAGGCTGTTGTCTATCAGATGAACTTAACAGATGAATATGTACTTGTTTTTATTAGAGGTGATTTAGATGTAAATGAGACAAAACTAACTAATATACTTGGGGCAGATATCCATCCAGCAATTATTACAGAAGAGAGCGGTTTAAAAGCAGGGTATATCGGGCCATACAAGCTAGAAGGCAACCATAAAGTCCTTTTTGATAAGTCACTCCAACATATCGATAACCTTTCTTGTGGTGCTAATATAGGGGAATATCATTATATAGGCTTCAATATTGAACGCGACTATGGGAAAGTAGAATATCACGATTTGTCAAAGATAAGAGTGGGAGGAGTATGTCCTCAATGCGGTAAACATGCAATTACAATATCGAGAGGTATTGAGGTGGGTAATATCTTCCAGTTAGGAACTAAGTATACTAAAGCAATGAATATGGAGTATGTTGATAAGGACGGAAACCATCAGTATCCAATAATGGGCTGTTATGGGATTGGAGTAGGTAGGTTGGCCGCTTCTGTTTGTGAAGTTAGACATGATGAATACGGCCCGATATGGCCCATCACCATAGCACCATGGCAAGTTCACCTTTGTTGTCTTCGTTCTGATGATTTGCCAACAAAGGAATGCGCAGATACCCTATATCAATATTTGCTTGATGCAAATATTGAAGTGATTTATGATGATAGAAATGTGAGAGCCGGGGTTATGTTTTCCGATGCAGACTTATTAGGCGTACCAATTAGAGTTATAGTTAGCCCCAAGAACATCCAAGAAAATCGCGTAGAAATTATCACAAGAGATAAAACCATTAGCATGAAAGCGGATATTTCTGAAGCTGTTTTATCAGTTAAAAATTTAATAGCTAAATTAACTAATGACATTTCTATATAAAAATTCCTATTAGAAAATCAGGCACATCATTATCCGTGATGCGCCTGCTTTAGTTGGGTTAAGTATTCTAATAATGTATTGAGTCATTGCTAAGCTCCAATATCCTATCACCAACATCTTCAGGGCAATGAGCATCCGATGCTGTAATGATTTTTATATTATGCTTTAATAACGAATTGATTTATCCATTCATGTGGCATAAATATCTCCATATCATTGTCATACACAGTTATAATATTATTCCCTGATTTGTAAACCGAAAAAGTCCCCATAGTACAGAAGGCTATTGAAGATGCTAAAATTGCCGATCAAATAACCATATTGTCAAAATCCATCACAAATATAATATCTCAAACAAATCTACTTGCTCTAAATGCATCTATTGAAGCAGCTAGAGCAGGAGAATACGGCAAGGGTTTCTCAGTGGTTGCTGAGGAAATTAGAAAACTTGCAGAACAATCGAAAAACAATATTGTTCAAATTGAAGAGGTTACAGACAAGGTAAAGGAAGTTGTAAACAACCTTACAGCATACGCATCAAAATTACTCCAATTCGTATCTGAGGATGTAAACTCGGATTACGATTTTATGAAAGAAGTGGCTGATAAATACAAAAATGATACGGTAACAATAAACGAATTATTCACGGGCTTTAGTACATCCTCCGATGAACTCTTAACCTCGATAGGTCAATTACTTACAAACCTAGACCATATTGTCATAGCTTCCAGTGATGGAGCCGAAGGCGTAAATGATATAGCTGCTCAGATTAATGATATGACTAGTTCGTCAGATAGCATATTAACTAATGTAAAGGATTTAATAAGGGTTGGTAAATAATACTTAAGATAAAAAAGGAGGTCACATCATGGAACTTTTGAATACTATTAATGCACCCGAAGGATATTGCGGAATTGTACCTGGAAGGAATATTCTTTACTCTAGCGGCGTAGGTGATTGGAAGCCTGAATATGTAGAAGCACTTACTAATTTACTTGAACTAGCTAAAAGTTTTGGGGATGCAGATTTTGCATACATTGCAGACCCCACAAGGATGAATCCTATAATAAGGAAAGATACTTCTGTCGCTTTTGTAGAGCTCCACGTTGCTCTAGAAAATGCTGGATGTAAGGCTATAGCTTTTCTTGACGGCAACACCGCCGCAATGAAGCTCCAGTCTCAAAAGCATCAAAACCTATCTGATGCTAAAATGCAAGTACTTCACTTTAGGACATCTTCGGAGGCTCTTGAATGGCTAGAGAAAATGAATATTTAGCTTTGTAGGAACAAAAACTCTGGATGCCCTTGTAAATAGGGAGGTCCAGAGTTTTATTACTTGAAATAAGAAGAAGTTCAACTGTCAGTTTAAAAATAATGCTCCATTAATCGCATTACCCATTCTGGAACAATTGCATTTTCTTTACAGTCATACATCGGATAGTAAGGCTTAATGTCTAATACCGGGGTCCCATTGATAGCGTCTAAACCTTTCACTNTTAATATGTTATTATCCACCGAAACCACTTGAACCGCTGTAATACCAATATGATTTGGTCTATCTTTTCCACGTTGTGAAAAAATACCTACTAAGGGCATGTCTTCTCTGTTCTGCGGCCTACGTCTCAAGTGCTTTTCTTTTATGAATTTAGCCTTATCAAGATAATAGATAATTATCGCATGTGAAAAATCCAAGAGACCATCCAAACCATCACTAAGACTTTCATCCAAGATTATCTCTGAAATATCTTCTCCCCAAGACTTATCTTTCTTATGTTCTACACTATTATTTACCACTCCTATTTGCTCTAGCCTTATTTCCATCCTCATCACCCCATAAAATTTTACTTACCCAATTATATTTTTCACATCGAATCATTGTAAGTAATTGTAATTATTGAGTNTATGTATTTGGATTATTTTACCACAGTATTACATTTTAGTAAAGACACTATAATTATAAGATACTTTTATGATAAATAGCATAGCATATATGACGTAAGCTGCAAACAACCCCTTAAAAATCAAGGGGTTTTTTGATGGTCTGCTAAATCTTCTTTACTGGTCGTAAAACTTCATAACCTATTACCTCAGGGTAATGTCTTTGATAACATTGACATTCCTGTTCATTCCATTTGTATCCTTTTGATGATGGGTCAAAGTTCCATGCCATTTCCTCTACTCTGTTCATTACTTCACCGCAGTCTTTTAGATAATCAAATGGAGGATGGTAAAAAACGAGGTAGTATCCGCCCGGGAACTCTTTTACTTCAAAATCTTTTGGTATAACACCACTATAATCTGCTGGAACACCAAATCCGTAAAAATATCCCCTTTTTCCTTCTTCGTAAAACCAACCCGCTGTATGGCAGGTAATAATAGGGTCGGATACATGGCTCATACTATCAATAATGCCGCAGATTTCATCGCAATCATGGTTTTTCCAAAAGTCGCAATAGTTAGTAGCATTTACATCCCAGATACCAATGTATTTATGAGCTGGTATATATTCTACCCGTACGTTAGCATCAGTTAATATTGTCTTAGTCATTTCATAATCTCCTTTATCAATATAATGATGAGGAAAGAGGACTACTTGCTTGTTTGACAATGATAATGGAACTGGCTTTCTCCTATATACCGATGGCGTGCACCCATAGGCATTTACAAAAGCTCTCGTCAGAGCCTCATGTGAAGAATATCCGTATTTAATAGCAATATCAAGTATACGTTCCTTTGTATCGCGAATTTCCAGAGTTGCCATGGCAAGACGCCTACCTGCCACGTAACTTTTGATTGTTAATCCTACTATCTCATGAAATTGTGTTGAACAATAATATGGAGAATATCCTATCTGCTTTGACATGTCTAAAAGAGATGGATTTTCAGTAAGATTACTTTCTATCCAATCAATCATTTTTTGTATTGCTTCGTTCCATTCATACAAGCCATTCACCTCTCTTCACAAATTATGGTAACATGAACAAGACTAACTTTCTTGATATAAGTTGCAAAAAATATTTTTATTTATTGTAACATGGGCCATAAAAAAACTCTAAACATTTATGTTATGTTTAGAGTCTTTTCTATTATAGCTTAACAGTAATATTCATTTTTACATCTCTTAATTCCTTCATAAGATTGTCCTCTTCACTTAAATCTAATACAGGATATCCTTCTGAATTGAAATGAACACGACGTATCCCTGTACTTCTTGGACCATCTACCCCTATTCTTGCATGATATACATTCCACAAATTATTCTCATCGTCAATGACATATGAATTATGTCCAGTCCCGTATTCCCCTTTGACACTATGAGATGTTAAAATCGGAAAGTTTACTCTTGACCAGTTCTTAGGCTGTAGTAAATCTAAGCCTTCTTCTATTTCCATAAGACCAACCACATATGTAGCATCTACTGCTGAGGCCGAATATGTTAGAAATAATTTTTTATTACGAATAATTGCATATGGCCCTTCACTCACAAAGGTATGATTGTTCTCCCAACCATATTCTGGCTTTGCCAATACTACAGGATCAGAATTTAACATCCAAGGATTTTCTTTGTTTAGCTTCGCGATATATAACCAAGCACCTTGGTCAACCGGTAAGAATTGGCGCTGAGACCAAACAACATATGCATCTCCTTGCCACTCAAAGTAAGTCATATCAAGGGAAATCACCTCACCAGCTTTGCACAGGTCACTTCCATCCTTACGGACAACTCTCCTAGGCCTCTCCCAATCCATCTTATTGGTTGGACTACCACCTTGCTTTAATTTCATCACATGAGCCTCTTCATAGAAAAACTCTCCTGTAGTTGCAGCAAAGAATATATATAATTCATTGTCAATAATGTGGAATTCCGGTGCCCATAATAGGTTTCTTATATCAGAGTAAGTATCGCTATCAAGGATTAGCAACTCTTCTGCCTCCTCTAGTCCAGGAATACTATCTGATTTTCTAATATACAATGTATGATTATTATCAGTATCGTTGGTTGCTATAAAGTAATAAAAGCCCTTCCACTTAATAATATTTGGATCTGCACGGTTAACTGCTAATGGAAAGCAATGATAATCACTCTTTACCCTTCCAGTTACGGAATAAGTGCCAGGAATACTAAAATCTATATTATCTAAGTTCCAGTCCACACTCTTAAGTACCTTGGAGCCATCGGTGTAAATAGCCTCTGCCTTTACATCCATAACCTCCTCTTTGGAGGCCACAGTAATTTCTTTTGGAACTAGTATAGTGCAGTTTTTTGGATTTGTTAAGCGATTAATAATTTTCTTACTTGCCTCTTCAGTAATTTCAATTGTATTACGAGATACACATCCTTCAATATCTGTGTGAATCTCTTCAATTGATGGAGATGGTATACTGACGCTATCGTATGTTTTATCCAAACAATCCAAGCTATCAACTTGTGTCTGATACCATTGATCAGATCCATTCTTCCACTGTACTAGATAGCGCTGTTGCTCTTCGTCATAGCGACATAATACATCGTGGATATAATCATCAGCACTGACTTGAAGCAGCCCAACCTCTTCATACTGTATTAAATCCTTAGACTTAAAAACTAGAATACAGCCCTTGCTTTCTTCATCATCCTCGCCTGCAGGAAGTGTTCGAATCGCTAATACCCCATATCCTCCTTCTGTCAAATTCATTAAGTAAGGCTGTTTTAGGCTTTTTGCATTCAGGGTTCCATCTGGATTCGCGGTTGCTTTTGCATAGAGTATGCCTAAATTGTTGTTAAGCGGATTATAAGTAATACCATCTTCACTAATAGCTAAATGCATGCTATATGCTAGCTTTCTTGAATAAACCATCTCATCCATTGGATTACGGGTATAGCAAAGTAACTTCTGTTTCTTCATATGTCCTCCTCATTACTAATATATTTTTAGATACTTTTGTCTACTTCTCTGATAAGAAAATTCTTATCACTATGTTTTTGTGTTTCATTTATTTTATATTGCCCCTATTGATTATTTCCTTTAATATAATTATAGCAGTTCCATATATAAATAAAATGATTTATAATCTGTTTAATTTGTCTTTTTCTCAGATTAGTAAGATGCAATAGCGAACCCCCGGGTAGTATTTTATATACTCCGGGGGTTTTACAGAGATATCAAGCTGTTAAAGATAAAAATATCTATTTTACTTTTATTAGTCTTATTATAAATAATATGAGTGTTCCAAATATTAGGATTATATAAGTTGGGGTAAACCAGACTGGTAATGGTGTTGATAAGGATGAATTTATTGTTAAGAATACAAATACTAATATCATTATTATTTTTAAGGTACTCAGCATATTTCTAATGACTCGATAGACTCGCTCCTTATTCTCCTCTGTCACTGTAACTCCTGTATTCCAAACCTGAGGAAACCTCTCAACTACTGATATCCCTAAGTACATTAACCATCCAACGATTGGAGTTATAAGAAGCTCATATCTGCTTCCCATTCTATCAATCTCTCCAGCAGCATTATAATGGCCCGGAACCTTATCAGGGAGACTTCCCCATGCTACAAACAGATATATGATAACCCCCATCAACAAAACCAAACATACTATATCCGCAAATACATTATATTTATTCCGCTTCATGTATATCCCCTTTACTTACTCATCAACTGTTAGATCTTACTATATAATAGCATATTTTATTACTATATCTTTTCAAATACAAGTGTAGCTTGAATTCTATCTCCACCAAGTATACCTTTGCTTCCTCCTGAAGTTGTACTAATCGTATGTAATCTATAACCTTTTGCTGCCTGATTATTAATAACACTCTCTAATTCTGTTAAATTTTCTGAACCTGTACCAATAAACTTTTCTTTAAGTACAACTTGTAAAACTACATACTGCATATCTTATCTCCTTTTCTTATAATATTTTGACATTATAATACATCACATTGCACTTGTTGTCAAAAAACTAATTTAGTAATAT
>JGI24710J26742_10000759_pt1 | contig 30280 bp, 30 predicted proteins | sample BioPla2DNA2_FD_26742 | JGI IMG/M metagenome (IMG submission 26742)
CTGATATAGGATCCAAAGAAGCCGTTGGTTCATCTATATCAATACTAAAATATAAAAATTTCAACTTATTCACTATGAAAAACATAAAAAAAGAGATTTTATTTCTAAAATCTCTGATCATTAAGTATTCTTTCCAATTCCATTATTTCTGCTCTTGATAAATCCTGATTCTTTAAGTACTCTGCAAGGAATGTGCTTAAACTTCCGTTATATAATTTATTGAGAAGNGCCTTTGTCTCTATGTTTTGAACGGCTCTTTTTGATATTGCNGCACGGCACAGAAAACCCGGATCCTCTCTTCTTATTGCTCCTTTATCGATTAGTCGTTTAATTACCGTATAAGTAGTGTTCTTTTCCCAACCAATATATTCTTTGATGATTTTTGAAATGTCCTTAGCAGCCAACACCTTATTGGACCATAGTAATTCCATGACATTCAATTCACCTTCATGTAATCTAATCTCAGATGTTGCCACGATAAGTTACACCCCTTTAAATATAATTCATACTACAAAAGTAGAACTTAGATAANTGTTGTCTTATGTAATATGGGCAACCCATACGCGTACTAAATATTAATTATGGTATAGTCTCAAACATCGAAACGCACTATCAATGTAGTTTACGCCTGTAAGTTATTAAATATCTTGACTACACATGTAGTTTGAGGTTGCTATTATATTCTATAGGAATAGAATGAGAAAGTCAAGCATTTATTCAAAATATTATAAGCAAAATACCGCATAGTATGGAACATACTTAACATTTTTGTTGAATTCAAAATTTCTGGACGAAATTTTTATAGAATATGTAAAATCTATGGTCTGCTTCAGAACGCTGGCACTTTTTGACCTGGTATTATTTTCGCAGAATACTTCAATCGGAATAAACTCATTGTCCTTAGGAAGTAAAAAATCTATCTTTGCCATTGATTCCGATTCCCAGAATAATATCGGATATCCGTTTGCCTGAAGCTCTTGTGCAATATAATTTTCAAGCAAGGCTTTTCTCGTTGAATTATTAAAAGGTTTTTGTGAATGTTTGGTTAGCTGTGAATGAANCATGCCTACATCAGACAGATATAGTTTAAAGCTGGTTATTTCATTAATGCTTAGTCTGTTGCCTTCTAATATGGCGCATGGATCAGATAGGCACTCAGTCGGGATTTTGTATCCGGGTATAACATAATTTTGGTCAGCAAGACGCATAATTGCATCCTTATACATGGAATGGGTCGTACCCTTACGAATAAGCTTATATTGAAATTTCTTATTATTCTTTATAAGCTGTAGAGGTAAGCTGTCTAAAACCTGATTCATTTTTAATGCTTCGCCGTCAGTATTATTTACGCTTTGATAGTTCTTATATGTACCCATGAGTAGGCTGTGCTGCTCAGGTATATTTGATAAATTATTAAAGTTTAGATATTCATTGATGATTCCCGGCATTCCGCCAATCTGAAGATATAGATCATGTAAGGCCAGAAGCTCTTTATGTACTATGTCAGGGATCATTTTATTTGATTCAAAATGAGTCAGTATCGCTTCGATATACCAATCCTTAGCTATTGCCACCAAAAATTCATTAAATTGCATAGGATAGATTGGAATATGATAGAATAATTCCTTCTCTTTATTCTCTATGGAATGACTGGATATAGCAATAATTCTTGGAAATTCTCCTGTATATTGTATAGAGGTAAGCATATGTAATGCTGAAGGACAATAGCTTATTTCATCCAATATTAGAAGTCTGTCTTCTATAATAGNAGCTTCATCAGTAGTATTATCAAGCTTGAAATACTCAAGCAAGCGTTTTGATACTAAAAAGGGATCATTTGCTTGGAACAATTCAATAGCATACGGATCGTGTTCGAAATTCAAATAAAGGATACGTTTAAAAAAAGATTTGGCAAAATCACAAGCTAAATATGTTTTACCTACTCCCTTTGACCCGGTTAACAGTACCGGTCTTACGTCTGATGTTTGATTCCACTTAATTAAATGTTCAATTGCTGTTCTTTTCAATTGGATTTCCCCTTATAGACTTTTTAATCTTGTAAGTAATTTAGTAAAATAATCCGGTAAAGGTGATGTGAACTCCATATACTCTTTGGTTCTTGGATGAATTAATCCAAGTACACCGGCATGAAGAGCCTGTCCCTCGAGATTAAACGGATTCCTGTTTGGACCGTAAACTGTATCTCCCAGAATAGGATGATGGATACTTGCCATGTGAACACGAATCTGGTGTGTACGGCCTGTTTCTAATTCACATTCTATATATGCATATTTACCGCCAAGATTTTCAATTACACGGTAATTTGTAGCCGCATATCTTCCGTTTTTTGTGTCGACTGCCATCTTCTTACGATCCTTTGGGTGGCGTCCAATGGNGGCCTCTACTCTNCCGCTGTCTGTTTTAAAGGTATTATATACNATAGCCTGATATCTTCTGGTAATTGAATGNTCTTTAAACTGTTCCGCTATAAACTTATGTGCCGTATCGTTCTTACAGGCTACGAGTACCCCTGTTGTATCCTTATCTATCCGATGTACTATACCGGGTCTCAAAACGCCGTTTATACCGGATAAATCACCGTCACAATGATACAATAAAGCATTTACTAATGTGCCTGAATCGTGTCCGTGAGCCGGGTGAACCACCATCCCTTTATGCTTATTAACAATTATTATGTCTGAATCCTCATATATAATATCTATGGGAATGTCCTCAGGAGCGATTAGAGCCTCTTTTGGCTCCGGAAGACATATATCTATGGATTGACCGGTAACTACTTTATAATTTGATTTTACGGTCTTTCCATCCACAAAAATCATGCCCTCTCCTATTAGTTTCTGAATATAGGATCTGGACATATCATCAAGAAGATATGAAAGATACTTGTCAATCCGCATCTTGTCATATTCATCCTCAACTATTAGGTTGATATTTTGTTCCTCGTCGGATACCTCAAGAAGGTCATCATCCATTGGATTCATCATCCTAATTATTCTCCTTACTCTCTGATGCCTGTTCTGAATCATTTTTTTCACGATTATTCTGTCGTTTTTTCTTAAAAAGGCCATCTACAAAATCAAAATCTTCTTCCTTATAATAGAAAATACCAAGAATCAGCAACAGTATACACGAAACAGTCAAATAACTGTCTGCAATATTGAATATCGGGAAATTAATAAGCTCGAAGTAAATAAAATCAACCACATATTTTAGATAAAAGCGGTCAATAGAATTACCGATTGCACCTGCGATAATAAAAATCCATAAAATCTGAATCGGAAGATACCTTCTTTTTTGAGGTATCTTGAAATAAATAAAAACCAAGACAACGGATAGAATTATAGACATAACACTTAAAAATTCTACCTTACCCGTCATTATTCCCCATACAGCACCGGTATTCTCATGATATTGAAGCTTCAGTACCCCCGGAATTATAGATATAGGGCCATCCCCCTGAAGTTTAATTCTAGCCCAATACTTAGTTATCTGATCAAGTACCACCAACAAAATAAAATATATCAAGTGTCTTAATTTTTGTTTCATATTTTCTCTCCGTTCGGTAAATTTTGCGAATATATCTAATCGGTTAAGATAAATTTGATTGCCTCAGTCATTTCATGTTCAGATACGGTAGTATCCATGATGGCATGTCCGAGCTTTTGCAGGCATATAAAATTAATCTTATCAGATTGCATCTTTTTATCAAGCTTGGTAGCTAAATATATATCCCTTTCTAACAGACCGCTTACACTCGTTGGCAGTCCAAATGCATCAATCGAGCCGATAATATTCTCGAGATCATTCTTACTGATATAGCCCCGTCTATAAGATAAATAAGAGGCAGCTATCATTCCGATTGCCACACAATCTCCATGAAGAAGGCTAAAATCCTTTAGTTTTTCTATGGCATGTCCTATGGTATGTCCAAAATTAAGAAGTGCTCTGTCACCCTTCTCCTTAGGATCGGCCTCTACAACAGATTTTTTTATCATACAGCTCTTATATACCATCTTCCTAAGAGTATCAATATCTAAGGCTTTGATAGCGTCTTGATTGTTGGTTAGCCAGTTATAATAATCCTCATCCTTTATAAGGCCATGCTTAATTATTTCACTCATTCCCGCATTAAATTCCTTTACGGGGAGAGTCTTAAGTGTTGAAAGATTCATATATACCAGCTTNGGCTGATGAAAGGCACCTATCATGTTTTTATATGTTAAGAAGTCTACACCGGTTTTTCCTCCGATACTGGAATCGGCCATGGCAAGCAATGTGGTAGGAACCTGAATAAANTCTACTCCTCTTAGATAGGTTGCCGCAACAAATCCTGCCAGATCACCGGTTACTCCTCCACCGAGAGCCACTATGATATCCCTTCTGTCAAACCTTTTATCGATAAGTCTGTTATACACCAGCTTAACAGTATCAAGATTCTTGCTTAATTCCCCGGCCTCAAAGGTTAGACTTGTAATTTTATCCGAAATTGGCTTAAGAAGCTCTATGCACTCTTTGAGATATAAAGGTCCCACATTACTGTCTGAGATAATCATAAAGCGTCTGTTTTGAAGATCAAGTGAGGTCAGTGCCTCGGATAATCCTGANAAATCCTTATTTAAAATTATTGAATAAGCAGGTTTACCGTCAAAATTAACATCAATTTTATCCTGATACATAAAAATTGCATAACCACATCCTATAACCCTAAGACGAGGTTATGCGTCCTCCTTAAAATTAATTATTTTAATAATTATCATCATCTATGGCTATAAACTCAAAAGCACCCTCATCCTTATTATCTAATTTCTCCTGCTGTACATCTTCTTCACCTTCGCTTTTTTGACTGTTCTCCAATCCTATGGGCTCAGGTTGTGTTGTCCAGCTTTCCTTGTATGAAAAATCCAGTGTGTTTATCTGGAAACTGGAGCTGTTCAGCAGTTCTAGCTGAGCATTTAGAAGGTTTTTATAGTGAGCTTTAAATAAATCGTACTGCTTTAATAGGTTTAACGTCTTATGCTCAAGCATTTCAGACTGCTTCAATGCCTGGGATTCAATCATTTTGGCATTAGCCTTAGCATCCAATTCGATTGCCTTGGCTTCTTTATTGGCATTATCCTTAATATCCTGTGCTGTCTTTTCTGCAATAACAAGTGCCTTCTGAAGAGTCTTCTCAATAGATTTGTAATAACTTATACTATCGGTAAGATCATTAATTTTCTTTTTAAGAGATTCGTTTTCTGCTGCAAGCTGCTCGAAATCATTAGCCACCTCTTGCATAAACTGCTCTACTTCCTTTTTATCATATCCTAAACCGCTCTTATAGGTTTTCTCTCGTATATCAGATGGGGTAAGCATTGGTTTTCCTCCTTCTTTATTGCGTTAAGATTAATCCTACCAGTCAAAGATTAGGTATGTCAAAGGTTAAGCCTATTGATATAAAAATATTTTTACCAAATATCTTCCTTTTTTCGTTTGGTTAGTTATACCTGAATATATAAATTTACCGTAACCGCGTACAGATACTATATCATTCTCCTTTAGGATATGGCTGTTTGATAAGATGCATTTACTGTTTACAAACACTTTACCTCCCGCAATAAGCTTGGAGAGACTGCTTCTGGAGCCTCTAAATGCAATGGAAAGTATACTGTCTAATCGAATCGAGGTCACAGTTCCTGTAATTGTCTTTAAATTAGGCTTATATTCAAAGTCCTGTTTATCTATTATAGAGGCGCTAACTGTAGTATGTTTTATTCGTGAAAGCTCATTAATTATAAAATCACTTATGGAAGTACTGCATATAAGATAGCTTTCATTGTTATCTATAATGATATCACCGATTTTACCTCTATCAATTCCAAGGTTTAATATTGCCCCAAGTATATCACGATGAGTAAGCTTATCAGAAAACCGGGAATTTATAGGAGTGATATGAAGATAGGCAATCGGAAATACTATTTCACTGACTTCATTTATTGTATCATTACCGCAAAAACAAAGTATTTTCCTTTCGGCTTCTTCAAATCCACCATAGGAAAAATACTTTATTCTTGGTAATTCATTTATCATTCGCAAAAACAAATTCTGTTCGTGCAGATTCAAGAAGTCAGTAAATAATAAAGCCTCACGCCGCTCTGCCATATTGGCCAAATCAAGAAAACGCCGTTTTAATAACTGATCTTCCTTAACCATATTATCCATAATTATCCTTGCTAAAATTTAGAATTAAAAGTCGGAGGATCAAAGTTATCTTCTTTTATCATATCCAAATAATCTCCTGAAATATCTACTGTATCCGGAGAAATAATAAATATACAGCTGGATATTCGATGAAGTCTTCCGTTGATAGCATATACAGAACCGGATATGAAATCCATAGTACGCTGAGCAAGCTTGTCATCAAAGCCTTCAAGGTTGATAACAGTTGGTCTGCCTGTCAACAGCATATCACAGATAACTTGGGAATCCTCAAAGGAAGTAGGCTTCATAATACAGACCTCTAATCCCTTAGGTGTTGTTCTGATAGGAACAACCTTACCTGCTGAGCTCCTTTCCATTCGCGACACCCTTTCCTTTTTGTACTCGTTAGTACTATGTAGCTTGGATTGACGCTTCTGTGTGTCGTATATGTCTTCATCTTCAGTATTTTTATTTGAGCGTCTGGACGGCTTTTCGATTACCTCATCGTCTAAGTAATCATCAAAACCATCATCTTCAGTTAATCTCATTGAGTTTAAGAAACTCTTAAAAATATTAGGCATCGTATGACTCTCCTTTATCTATAATCCCTTTCACCAAAAATGCCTGTTCCTACTCTAACCATAGTTGCCCCCTCTTCCACTGCCACCTCATAATCCAATGTCATTCCCATAGAAAGAATATCGAAGCTATTAGGGTCAAAGTTATATCTAACTACATTATCAATGTTTTTTGTTTTTATGTCAATAAATAATTGTCGCAATTTACTAAAATACTTTCTATTTTTCTCGTTATCCAAAACATAAGGGGCTATTGTCATCAATCCTCTGACTCTTATATGCGGTAGTTGAACTAATTCCATAAACAGAGGTGTTAATTCTTCAACCTCCACGCCGTTTTTAGTTTCTTCACCGGAAACATTAACCTGAATTAAAATATCACATATAACATTCTTCTTCTTGGCCTCCTGATTAATCATATGACCAAGCCTAAGAGAATCTACAGAATGTATCAGAGCGACCTTATCAACAATATATTTCACCTTGTTTCTTTGAAGATGACCTATCTGATGCCATTTAATTGCATTGCCGTATCTTTCATATAGCTCATCATACTTTTTTGTCAGCTCCTGAACCTTATTTTCACCAAAATTATCAATACCAAGATTATATGCCTCTTCAATCATGGATATCGGTTTTGTTTTGCTGACCGCTATCAATGTTATATCTTCGGGATTTCTCCCGGTTCTTTCACAGGCAGCCTCAATTCGGGCTTTTACCTCCCTAATTCGATTCTCCATCCTGTTTTATCTCCCTTCAAGTCATTACTTAGTCGCTATTAATATTATACTAATATATAATCTTTTGTTCAACAACTGTTGACGCGTCTAAGGCTATGTGATCATAGAGTGACAATCCATAGGTGGTATTCTTATCTACAATACAATAGGAATCGTTTTTATAGATAATTTCGACCCTTTTAAAGACTGCATAGCCCAAATTAACATTATAGACACCGGTAAGCTTGTTAGTCATCGAAAGCTGATAGCGGTTACCGTCTGTGGAGCGAATCCAAGTATTAGGAGGAAACAGATTGGTATCTACATAACCATATATATCATCCTGATTATATATATCGGCAGGAACAAAGATTAGTTTTACGTCTCCGGTATCTTTATCGTATTCTTCTTTGATTAAGCCCTGTTCATCACTGTTACCGCCTACAGTAAAATATGATAAGGGTACAAGATAAAAATCCTTTGAGGTAAGTGCCGATATCGGAATTTTAAGCCCTTTGACTGTATCCAGGTGTAGCTCGATATCCAGGAAGCGATCCTCCAGGTAATTGGAAAGATGCTTGTCCATGATTATTTCCGCATAATATGTTGAATCCAACGGATTATGAAAAATACTTAACGGTGCCGTAGTGTAAAAGTCATTCTGTAAGATAGTAAAGTTTATTTTATCCTTGCCGATGAGTTTCTCATGCTGCTCATTAGTCAACGGAAATACTATGGACCAAATCTCCGATGTTATCAGCTTATATATCGGAGTATTAATTGAAACCATGTCAGAGGTTCTGAGAGAGGTGTATTGATAATTATTTATATCAAATACATCCTTTGTAATAGAATCCTTAGTCAGGGTTTCATAATTATCCATATAATATGATACTATTCCGCTGCTATCGCTTTTAAAAACCTCATATGTAAAGGCAAAGCCGGTATTTTCCTGAATTTCCAATCCCTTTTCAATCATTGCCTGATTCAGCATATCATGCATTGTGCTTTCCACATCGGCTCTGAAATCATATACATATGAAAAGTCGGAATCAGAAAAACGGGTATGAAATTTTCTGATTTCATTTAACAATTTCTTTGAGCTGTCGTCTGACAGTGTAATCATATCGTCACTGCCGACGATTATATCCATGATGTTTGTATTCTCATCTATTGAGTAGACAGAGGAGTTCTTTGCTACTCTCGCACCCTCCTTCTGGAAGTAATAAACATATCCGGCCTTCTGAGTGTTTATTAATCTCTCTTCCCTTAGAATTATTCCTGTTACACGGCTGTCATCCACATTAAAGCCTTCTTTTACCTCATATATTGAGATATGCTCTTTTGTTAAATAAATATATATATTAATCGCAATGTATACGAATAAAATTACAAAAATAATGATACCTATATTAATGGTTCTTCGTCTTCTGAATTTTACTACTTTGCTATTCTTTCTCAAGCTTACGCCTCCATATGCAGTACTTGTATATATTATACTTAATAAAATTATCAGATACAAGATATATATTCGGGTATACAATGTATAAAGACGGAAATAGTGGAAAATATAATAACAGAGATATTTCTCATTAGCACGGCTATTTACTATGTATTTGCTATAAGAGTAAATGTATATAAGGAGGATCTTTCATATGAAAACATTAGATTATATTGCATTAATTCTAGTTGCAATAGGCGCGATAAACTGGGGCTTAATAGGATTTTTTGAATTCGATTTGGTTAAGGCTATATTTGGAGATATGACCTGGGTAAGCAGAATTATCTATGCTCTTGTCGGTATCGCAGGATTATATTCCTTAAGCTTCTTTGGAAGATTAAGAAATGAAGATTAATTAGGTGAAGGGACTGTTTTAAACGCATCAGGAGGGCAATGTACCCTCCTGAATGTTATTTTTAACAGTCCCTTTATATTAATGACTATATTATAACCCGATAATAAGAATACAAATAATGAATATCAATGATATTCTAAAGTGATACACTTACATTCTGTTTCATTATATCAGGGATTTGATCATAGTTCATAGATATACTAATACATAGATTTATTTTGAATTGATTTGAAATCTTATCTAATTTCTTAAATACATGCTCGATATTATCATTATCTATCTTAGCTATAGTTAAGAAGCTGTCAAGATATATCGATTGTAAATCATGATCACAAGAAATGATACCTAAGAGAAAGCCAATGAATTCATCTGAATTCTCTATTAGATAATCCTTAACATTAATCAGTCTGACCTTATTGGAGAGCTCATACATATGTTTGTTGTTCTTGTCAAGATAAACAATACTTCCCTTTGCAACATTAACTTCGGTGTTGACTTTCTCAAGAAGGATTTTAGTCTTACCCTTACCCTTCGCACCTGCAATTATCTGTATCATTGTAATCTCCTCCTTTTGATAGGCCGCATAAATATAGCGTTGCCATATGTTGATGATGTCAGTAGAAAACCATATAAAATATTAAGTTTTATAAATTTATTATAGTATAGTTATATAATAAAAACAACAGATAAAACCATTCTATAGCTGTAGAATTCATTATTTATCATCTAATTTTCTAAAACCAGGGAAAACAAATCCGACATATCTGAATAAAGTCTGTCAATGTCAGCGGCCTTTAATATAACTGATATATATCGATTATCTTCATCATCGGTAAATAATAAAATCAGGCAATTTCCAGCCTTATAAGTCACACCGGTTTTACCGCCTATTACTGTTATGCCCTCAGGAGCTTCTCTTTCTTCTCTTAGATACAGATTCGTTGAATTAAAGCTAAGTTCCTTGTCCTTTTTGTCTTTATCTTTAAAGCTGGCGGTATACGAGCTTTTATTAATAATATTAATAAATGTATCGTATTGAATAAGCTCTTCAAATATCAAATATATATCATAAGCGGTCGAATAATGGTTATCATCGTGTAAACCATGAGAATTAGTAAAGTTGGTGTGAGAGGCCCCTATTTTTTTGGCTTCTGAATTCATAAGCTTAACGAAAGCCTCTTCACTGCCGCTCATATGCTCGGCTATGGCGATTCCAGCATCATTTCCCGAATATATTAATAAACAATGAAGTAAGGCATCCAGAGTTATAATATCGCCTTCTTCAAATCCACATATCTTTGCTCCCGGCTCGGGAATATGAGAAGCATTGTAGCTGATGGTTACACTGTCGGTTAATTCTCCGTGCTTTAACACCACCAAAGCAGTCATAAGCTTCGTTAGACTGGCCGGATATAACCTTTTATACAGATTTTTGGAGTACAAAGCCTCATTATTTGTCACATTACAAAGAAAGGCAGCTTCAGAGCTAACCAAACCGTTATTAGCATCTTCTTCCACATTCGTAGATATTACAAGGTTTTTGGCAAAAAAATCATTTTCATATAATTCTATACCAAAATCCGTCTTTGTGGATGAGGCATAATCCTGATATGAAAAAAACTGATCAGAGGTTTTTTGACAGCCGCCCATTATCAATACAATTATAAGTAATATGGCAAGATAATACCTTCTCAATTAAATCATTCCTTTATGATTTAAATAATTCTCTCCAATCCATATCGCCACGATCCATCGCTTTAACCAACAGCTCTGCCGTAGCAAGGTTGGTTGCCAGAGGAATATTATGCTTATCACATAATTGAAAGACGTTATTAACATCCGGCTCATGTGATTTAGGTGTTAAAGGATCCCTAAGAAATATAACCATATCAATCTGATTATGCTCTATCTGGGTTCCTAACTGCTGGGTTCCTCCCAGATGTCCTGCAAGGTATTTATGGATAGTAAGATTGGTAACTTCCTCTATCAGACGTCCGGTAGTACCGGTTGCATACAAAGTATGCTTGCTTAAAATGCCTCTATAAGCAATACAGAAGTTTTGCATGAGCTTCTTTTTTGCATCATGGGCAATCATTGCAATATTCATGTATATACCTCCAATCTTATCTTTTTGATTTTTTAGGCTGTAGCCGAATATTTAATATTATTCCGATTGCAATCATACTGCTTATTAATGAACTTAAACCCTGACTTAAAAAAGGAAGCGGTATCCCAGTATTGGGTAATATTGCAGTAGCCACTCCTATATTGACAAATACCTGGAAGGCAAACATCGAGGCTATTCCAATAGCTATAAGCGTTCCCATCTTGTCCGGTGCCATTCTGGCAGTAGACAGACATTTATATATAATAAATGCAAATAGCAACAATATAAATATGCTTCCGATAAATCCAAGCTCCTCTCCTGCTACTGAAAAGATAAAATCACTTTCGGCTATGGGAACATGTCTGTATCCTCTAAGATTTGAGGCTTCTTCAGCAAAGCGCTTACCGATTAACTGTCCTGAGCCGATTGCTTGGATAGAATTCTCCTGTTGATACATGGTTGCAGGATATGCTTCCGGATTTAATATGGATAATATCCTTTCCTGTTGGTAAGGATTAAGTAATACCTGATAGTCCTGCTGTACATACCAGAATAAACCCCATATCGAAGGGACTCCTACAATTAGTATTGGAAGAATAATCTTCCAGCTTATACCTGCGGCAAACACCAGCATAACAAATACCAAAATAAGAACAATACTGGTCGATAAATCAGTCTGAGTCAATATTAAATAAGTAGGTATTGACATCAATATAATTGATATTAATAAAAATAAAAAATTATTGATTCGATGTTCGAATACTATAAAAAGTTTCGCAAAGAAAATTATCAATATGATTTTAGTAAGCTCCGACGGCTGAAGTTCAAAAAACTTTAAATCAAGCCACCGTCTCGCATTATGATGCTCTACTCCAATCAGCTTTACCAATACCAATAACACCAAATTAATCAGGTATAGGATAATATAAAACTTACAGATAAAATGATAGTCAATTAATGAAACCACACCGGCGATACAAAGACCGCCAATAAGGCCAATAATCTGCTTTTTATAATCATCCGGTTCAACCTGCATAATTAAGAACACACCAATGGATATTAGAGTGGTCACCACAATCAGCAAGGATATATTATACCTTTTGAAATCATAATTCTTAAAATTAAACATCTAAATACATCCTTATTTCTTAGAAGCCTTCATATCCTTTATCGGAATATTAGCAAACAGTGCAGGAACTGTGCCGTTGTGTGTCTCGGATTCTGTCTGCGTAATCTTAATATCAAGTCCATCTAAGTCAATTTCAATATACTTTGATATTACAGCAATAATATCGTTTTTAATTTGTTCCATAACTTCGGGTGAGCAACCTGCGCGGTCCGATACCAGAACCAATTTTAATCTGTCCTTCGCAATGCTGCTGGTTCCCTTCCTTCTAAAAANATCTGCCAAGCCCATGATATACCTCCCCTAATATCTTCTGTTTTTTCCAAAAAGCTTACTAAAGAATGAGTTCCTTTCATTTAGATCCAAGAAAGGCACTTCATCACCTGCTAATCTTCTTGCTATATTCATATAAGCCCGTCCTGCTAAGGAATCTGAGCCAACTAATGGTTCACCTTGATTTGTAGAAATAACAATACTTTCATCATCAGGTACGACACCGATTAAATCGATGGCAAGTATTTCGGTCACATCTTCGCTGGACATCATATCGCCTCGCTTAACCATGTCCATACGCAGTCTGTTAACAACCAAATAGGTTTCTTGCATTTCATTGGCTTCCAATAAACCAATTATACGGTCAGCATCTCTGACGGCCGAAACTTCAGGGGTGGTAACAACTAATGCCTTGTCGGCTCCTGCTATGGCATTTCGAAATCCCTGCTCAATACCTGCCGGGCAATCCATTAGTATGTAATCGAACTCTTCTCTTAACTCATCTGCCAGCTTTCTCATCTGCTCAGGAGTTACCGAATTCTTATCTCTTGTCTGAGCAGAAGGCAGTAGATAAAGGTTAGGATAACGTTTATCTTTAATAAGAGCATTACGGATCCGGCAATTACCTTCAATGACATCCACCAGATTATAGACTATTCGGTTCTCAAGACCCATGACAACATCCAAATTTCTTAGACCTATATCTGTGTCTATCAATACGACCTTCTTTTCAAGCATTGCAAGTCCGGTACCGACATTGGCAGTGGTAGTGGTTTTACCTACTCCACCCTTTCCAGATGTAACAACTATTACTTCTCCCATATACTTATCCTCCAGTCCATTTTGGAGGCTTTGCCTCCTGTATTGCATTTTTATCCTATTAACAAGCACTGATAATGCTTGTATATATTCTGTAATTATAAGCGAATATCATTAATAACGCTTTTGTTAAGTGGTTCAATATAAATATTACCGTCTTCCAAAAAAGCAATCTTTGCTTCTTTTACTTCATCCTTCAAAGGCTTATCAGGAGATCTGGCGATTGTATCTGCAATGCGGATTTGGGTTGGACGCATATCCAGGGCAACAACAAAAGAATTGGTGTTCCCGGATGCTCCCGCGTATGCAGTACCCTTTAAGGAACCCAGTACGATAATATTTCCCTTTGATACAACTCTTGCTCCGTTGTTAACATCCCCGATTATTACTACGCTGTTATCAAACTCCAGGGACGCTCCGGAACGTAATATTCCCTTATAAAACTGACCGGTATTATTCTCAAGCTCCATAAGCTTTTGTTCAAGGGTCTTTTTAAACAACTCCTCTTTTTTCGGATCGTCTTCTATAATACAAACAATCTGCATATCAGTATTGGATTCTATTATATTCAGAATTTCCCTCTGTTCATCATTTGAAAGAGTTCTACCCTCAAAGCTTATTGCCATTTTAGCTTTTTTAAAGAACTTACTGGATTCTCTGAATTTCTCAGTAACCTGTTCCTTCAGCTCTTCAAAGCTAATGTCAGGGCTTAAGACGACAATAATACCGTAATTATTACCTTTTATGATTACTGAATTATTAACGGATTTCATGGTTATCTCCTAATTTTTATATATTTATTGGATTAATCTGAAAATGCCGCAATATCGTTTTCCGGCAGGACTGCTTCATTTGATACTAAATCCTCTTTGTCTCCAAGATCAAAGTATAGCTGATATATGTCTCTGGCTGTCTCTGCTGCATTACCGGAGGTATGACCGTTAGGAATAACAACGGTTACAGAGATTTCGGGCTTTTCATAAGGAGCAAAGGATACGAATAAAGCGTTATTTGGCTTACTGAGGCTTATCTGAGATGTACCTGTCTTAGCGGCTACCGTAACTCCCAAATCACCGTAAAGACCGTATACAGAACCTCTTTGTTCATTAGCTACCATATACATACCCTTACGAACAGCATCCCAGGTTGAGTTCTTAATATCCGTTAAGCTCTTATATATCTCCGGTTCTTTCTTCAGAATGATACTGCCGTCCTTACTAACGATACGATCCAGTAGGGTAAGATTATAATTAGTTCCATGATTAGCTATGGTCGAAACATATCTTGCCAATTGAATCGGCGTATATAGGTTGGTTCCTTGTCCTATAGTGGTACGTACTGTATCCTTGTCCGATACATTAGGCATAGCCTCTCCTATCTCTACACCGGATTTAGTGTCCAAACCAAAAAGCGAAGCATATTTTTTTATTCGGTTTAGGCCCAGCTGCTCGATGAATTCACCGCTACTGTCAATGCCTAAACGATAGCCTGTTTCATAGAAATAATAGTTACAGGATACCTTAATGGCATTTGACATATCCACTGCTCCATGAGAACGGGGGTGTATATGGCACTTGGCCGGAAGAGCAATCTTCTCAAATATGCCAAGGTCGAGGATTTTTTCATAAGGGTCCACAACCCCTTCTTCAAGACCTGCTACGGCTGTAACCATCTTAAATGTAGAACCCGGAGCCGTCAACTGGGTGGTCGGTCTGTTCATCAACGGATAGGTCTTATCCGAATGGAGCCAATTATAATAATCTGCGTCTATCTTATTGGCAAGCATATTATTATCATAGCTTGGATATGTTACCATCGCCAGTACATTACCGTTATTAACGTCTGTGATTACAATCGAACCGCTGCAGGGTTCTAATGCAAGCATCGCAGGTGTGATTTCCAGAGTGCGGATTTTGTCTTCCATAAACTTATAAGCCGATATGGCACCTGACTCTAATTTGGCAATATCCTCTTCATTATATTCTAGCACACCTTGAGCAAATAATAAAAGACAAATTTCAGTTCCTGACAATTTATACGAAAACACTAAATAACGATATATCTTTTTATTAAATTTGCTATCCTGTTCTAAAATATCCCATGTATGTTCCAGCAATTTCTGATATAATTCCTCTGAGCTGAAAAATGTATTAACATTAAGCTTTGAAAGATCCACATAATTATTTGCCAGAGTATATTGTAGAAAGCTGCTTAATGATATTTTGTTATTTAGATAGGACCGAAGCATTGTATTGTCTTTATCTATGTCATTAATTAGTATTACACCTTGTTCTGTAAGCACATTGTAGATATAATCCAAATACTCCTCCATATCTCCGGCTTTATTGTTAGTGATTTCGTTATCAGGCGCCAATAATGAGCTTAGCTTTGAAAATAATTCGGCTTTAGCCTCCTTAAACTTACCGTATACCTGCTTTTCCAGTTTATGTGCAGTTGGTGAGGATAGTCTGTCGATGTCAATGATATTATTATCAATTAGTGCGTAATAGACCTCATAAATAGGCGTATATATCTTACTGGCACTTTCCCCTTTGGTTCCATAATCCAGATCCGGTCTTAAGTGATCCAAAAGAATACCGGCTATTCTCTTTTCCAATATGTGAAATGCGGCTTTTTGAAGGTTCCCGTCTATAGTAAGATATATATCGTTACCTGCAGTCGGCTCTTTTCTTTCGACTACCCCTATAACTCTGTTATTATCATTAACCGTGACGATTTCACTGCCCTTGGTTCCGCCTAGATAAGCCTCAAATTCCTTTTCCAAGCCTGTTTTTCCGACATTGTCGGTGGAGTTGTAATACTCTTCATCTCTTTCAGCGTTAAGCTTTTCCAGTTCTTCGGCATTGATAAGCCCAGTATAGCCAAGCATATGGGCGAAATATATGCTGTCATGATATACTCTTTTGGTCTGCTGCTTAATTTCTACTCCGGGAAGATCAGCAATATTCTCCATTATCATGGCAACAGTGCCTTCCGAAATATTGGATGCCACCGTTATCTGCATGAATTTCGGATAATTATTAAACAAAGCATATCTTACACTCATTATTTTAAGTGTTTCTTCAATCGTATATTCATTTGATATACCAAACATCGGATATATTTTAGAGCCTTCCTTCAGAAAATAATATACTTCCTTTGCAGAAGAATTAAGCTGCTCTTCTGTCAGCTGATTATTCTCCAAAGCATAGGCATAAACATTTCTTTTGAAGCGGTTAAGTGCCGCACCGGATATGGTAAATTCAAACTCTTCGTTTCCGGTATGAATAATATAAAACGGATTATCAAGAGTATCACCGTTTTCTTCGATGATTTGNACCAGTTTATGAATTACCGCATTTCTCTGATCATTCGATGTTATTTGAGTACTATCCTCCATAACGACAGAATATGATAAGGTGTTTGAAGCCAAGAGCATTCCGTTACGGTCATATATATTACCTCTTGTACTTTTTATTTCCCTGCTCTCTGTATTCCTATACTCGTATTCCTCTGCATGGGTAGGTCCTTCCACTATCTGNAGCACAAATAAGCGATTTATTAATATCCCAAACAGAACGATATAAATAAATGCTATAGGAAAAAGTCTTGATTTTATTAATCGTTTTAAAGCATCAAGAAATATATCAAACAAAACTACTCCTCCTTGAATTCACTCCTGTCAAGAGAATGGTTAATCATATGTAATAGTTTATAAACAAACACCGAGGCAGCTACAGTATATATGATTTCGGGTAGTATTCTTATTCTTAAATAATAAGTAAAATCTAATTTACCGCGTAATAAGAATTCAAAAATATAGTAAAGGAATTGATAAACAAAATTAGCCAATGCGACAAAAAACAATGGCAAGGTAAAGTCATCCTTGGAATAAATTTTATTGGCATAGCCTGTTATATAGCCAATCAACATTTGAAGCATTGCATACAGGCCAATAACATTACCAAACAATATGTCTATAAGAAGACCTGAAAAAAAACCGACCACCATACCTGTCATTCTTCCCCTCATATAGGCTTGGGATACGACAAGAATAAGGAGTAGATTTGGCATAACTCCTGCCAAGCTGATAAACTGATATAAGGAGCTTTGCAAGACAAAGCATATAATTATTTCAATAAATATAATAATTGCCCGTTTCAATATGCATACCCACTTTACTCATTATTAAGAGCTTCTTCTGCAGGAGGCTCGGTTAACAGAGGTTCCTTAAGTTCTGTTATTATCAGAACTTCACTTAATCTTTCGAAGTCGACAGCCGGTGTCAGATAGGCTGTCTTAGTCATATTATTGGAATCAAGCCTTATGTCGCTGACATAACCTATTAATATTCCCTGTAGGAATTTGGGGCTGGTATGGGCAGTGACGATTTCATAACCATCTTCTATCTGAGCATCCTTGCTGATGAATTTAACATGTATCTTACCTTCCTCGATAAGCTTTAGGTCACCCTGGACCACACATGTATCAGAGGTTTTTAAGAACATTCCCCATACAGCACTTTTGTCATCTATGATGGCGCGAACTTTGGAATGATTGTAATAACACTCGGTAATAATACCGACAAGACCATTTCCAGCAATTACATTCATATCGACTGCGAGACCGTCCCTGGTACCCTTATCTATAGTGAAAACGTTATACCAGTTATTGGTATCCTTGTCAATAATACGGGCGGCCACCTTCGGATAGTCCAAGTATTTCTGGTCCAGCTTATATAGCTCCCTAAGCTCATCCAGCTCGTATTTATTCTGCAGTAAAAGCTTGTTCTCATATGACAGAATGTCTACCTGGTCCTTAAGCCTTTTATTTTCCTGAGTAAGCTCACGCATACTTTGTAAGGTCTCCAGACTGTCTGAAATATATGTTCCGACAATATTAATACCCCTTTGCATCGGAGTTATTGCCGATCCTATGGCATTCCTAACAGGATATAGATATTTACCAAAACGAAATGAAATTAAAATTAGGCTTATACAAATAACAATTCCTATGATAAGCACATGTTTCGGATTGAAATGGAATTTTGTCCTACGTCTCATTACTGGCTCCCTAATCAACTAAGTTTTTTGGCCGGAGTGCATCTGCCAAGGATGATAGCTGTGGTTCATCCATAATTCTGCTTAATCCCTTAACGACTGTATTAGCTGAATCCTCACAGATATTTACCTTTAAGCCGGTTTCTTTTTTAATAAGCCCACCAAGCTCAAATATATTAGCAGAGCCTCCGGTTACATAGATTCCGCTGTCGATTATGTCAGATGAAATCTCAGGTGGAGTCCTCTCAAGTATAATACGGATTGCATCTATGATTGTATATAAGTATTCTGAAATCGCTTCATAAACGGTCTTGGAATTAACTGTCATCTCCATCGGAAGTCCTGTCACAACGTCTCTTCCATATACATTTGTTACTGCTTCTAAGCCGGGTAGCGCATTGGCTAGTTTTTTCTTNATGCTTTCAGCGGTCTTATCACCGATATAAAGATTATGTTTTTTCTTAACAATACCTTTTATGGCTTCATCTAATTTATTGCCTCCGATTGGGATAAGCTTACTTAAGACTATTGCTCCAAGTGATAATATGGATACCTCGGTAGTATCTGCTCCGATATCGACAATCATAACTCCTCTGGCCGTCATAATCTCAAGCCCGGCTCCCAGAGCGTCGGCGATGGGCTTTTCAACTATCTTAACCCGTCCGACCTTAAGACCGGAGCTTGCTATAAGATCATAGAAGGAGCGACGCTCCACCTCGGTAATATCAGTTGGAGTAGCAACAATATAGTCTGCCGATCCGGGTCTTTTGGAACCGCTAAGCTTTTGAATAAAATGTATCAGTAAGGCGGTCATATTTGCAACATCGGCAATTACTCCNTATCTAACGGGATAGGTAACAACTATATTGGCAGGTGCCTTTTCATATATATCAAATGCTTCGTTTCCGGTAGCAATAATGGTTTTTTTATCAGCAATTGCAATTATATTTCGCTCATCAAGCACTAAACCCTGTCCTTTTCTGCAAATCTTTATGGTACTTGTCCCAAAATCAATCCCATATGTCTTTGAAGCCATTGTGTAAGTCCCTCCTATTTACTCTAATGTAAAATCAAACTATATCATATAAGTCCCTGTTCTTTTAAGCTGATATATCTATTATCACCAATAATAATATGATCCATAAGCGTTAACCCTATTAAATTGGCTGCTTCCTTCATCCTTTTTGTTACCCTGATATCCTCTGAGCTGGGGGAGGGGTCACCGCTGGGATGATTATGAACAAGTATAATATTAACTGCCTCTTCCTTTAAGGCCTGAATTAAAACCTCTCTTACAGGCATAATAGAAGTATTAATACTCCCCGAAGACATAATCATGTCCTTAATAAATCTATTCTTAGAATCGAGCATTAATAGAAGCACTTGTTCTCTGGAAAGATGCCGTAAATCCTGCATATAATAATCGGCAATGCTTTTGGGAGTCGTAAGCTTTAATTTGTCTTTATATATCTCCCTGGACATTCTTTTTGTCAGCTCTGTCAGACATATAAGCTGAATAGCCTTAACTCTTCCAATGCCTGGAATCTTTGTTAATTCCTTTATAGTCATGTAATTCAAGCCCTTTAGACCAGGATTGTTGGCTGAAAAATTCAATACGCTTATCGCCAGGTCAATCGCTCTTAACCTCTTGGTTCCGGTTCTGAGAATAACAGCCAGAAGCTCGGCATCAGATAAGCTTTGAGGTCCATAGGCCTCACATTTCTCATAGGGACGTTCTGATACAGGTAATTCCTTAACTGTAAGATGTTTTGTATTCATGATTTCCTCCTTCTTCTCTCTCTCCAAGAAATCAGAAGCATTTGAGGATTAATCATCGAAGCTGAATTTACAGCTTTTTGTATATGAATATAGATGTAATTACACCTAATATACTCGCTACGGTAATCTTGATTCTGATACCAAAATGAATTGCTATAGCACCTAAATCAAGACTCACTACATTATTTCCCTCAGGATTTCCGACAGCAAAGTCAATACCATAGTTTAACCAGGACAAAAAATCTACTTTTCTAACCAGATAGCCGATAAAGCTTCCTAATACCATACCGGAAAGAAGTAATAGAAATAATGCCCATTTATTTTTACCTAATGCTTTAGCCATTACAGTCGCTCCTTATAAAATTCAATGAATTTATTATGTAAATCATTATTCTAATTTTATCATAATAAAGCGCTTTTGTATACAGTAAGAATGTCACTATACCTTAAGTAAATTACATGTTTTCTCACTACAGCCGTATCAGTTTTTTATCATACAGACTCTGTAAGGACTTTAGAATACCATATTTTGCATGATACCATGTTAATCCTCCCTGAAAGAATACGGTGTACGGAGGCTTGATTGGAGCATCAGCAGATAGTTCAATGGATGAACCCTGAACGAAGGCACCGGCAGCCATTATTACTTCACAATTATATCCCGGCATTGCCCAAGGTACAGGAGTAACAAAGCTGTCTACAGGAGCGGCGGCTTGAATACCTTCACAAAAGGCAATAACAGCCTCAGGACTGTTCAGCGTTACAGCCTGTATAATATCATATCTATCCTCTAAGCCGTTGGGACGGACTTTAAATCCAAAATGCTCGTATAAATTTGCAGCATATATTGCGCNCTTTAATGCACCCGATACGACCTGAGGTGCCANGAATAATCCTTGGTAAAGGCTTGTATTTAAACCCAGAGTTGCTCCGACTTCCTTACCAAGACCCGGTGCTGTCAGTCTATAAGATGCATTTTCCACATACTCTGTTTTTCCGACTATATATCCTCCGATAGGCGCAATGCCTCCGCCGGGATTCTTAATAAGTGATCCCACGCATAGGTCTGCTCCGACATCTGATGGCTCAATAATCTCAACAAATTCTCCATAGCAATTATCTACCATACATATAAGGTCGGGTTTAATTTTTTTCATAAATGAAATCAATTCTCCGATTTGCTTTACCGAAAATGTAGGTCTGTCTGCATAGCCCTTTGATCTTTGTATTGTGGCAAGCTTTGTCTTTGAAGAAATAGCCTTACTTATATTATCATAATCAAAGGTTCCGTCCGGTTTTAAATCTACCTGCTTATAGGTAATACCATATTCGGACAGTGAGCCTTTTGTTTCTTTAATACCTATCACTCCCTCCAGGGTGTCATAGGGCTTGCCAACAGGAGAAAAAAGCTCGTCTCCCGGCCTTAGATTACCAGCCAGAGCCACGGTAAGAGCATGGGTCCCACTGATTAACTGAGGTCTTACCAAAGCATCCTCAGCATGAAAAACATCGGCATATACACTTTCAAGAGTATCTCTGCCGATATCATTATAACCATATCCCGTTGTAGCAGCAAAATGAACATCGCTTACCCGATTGTCCTGCATTGCTTTTAAAACCTTTAGCTGATTATATTCAGTAATACGATCTATATGGCTAAATCTTTCTTTAAGATTATTTTCTATTTCTTTACTCAAGCTGATAAGCTTAGTATCGATGCCCATTTTTATATAAAATGTATCCAAATCCTCGGTAAACATTTTACTTCCTCCTAAGTCAAAAATATTATTTTGTTAATATAATTATATATAGTAGACATAATATAATTATGTCGTGCTATTTACTTATGATTTATTATATCGGTAAGATTTTCCAGCATAAAATCTATTATTGCTTCTTCATCTTTAAAGTCGTCCTTATTAACCCATAAAACATCCCTTTCTCTTTTAAACCAGGTAAGCTGTCTTTTGGCATAATGCCTGGTATCCCTTTTTAGTATATCGATTGCATCGTTAAGTGAGTATTCACCTTCCAGATAAGCAATAATTTCCTTATATCCCAGCCCCTGCATGGATACCATATCCTTTGTATATCCCATGTCTAGCAGATTTTTAACCTCATCTATCAGACCGTTATCTATCATAACATCCACTCTTCGGTTAATAATTTCATATAGCTTTGCCCTGTCCCTATTGAGGACAAAGTATTTATAGTTATATGGAGATTCCTTACTTCTTTGTTCTTCATTATGAGCAGATATCGGATTCCCGGTTAATTTAATATATTCCAGGGCACGAATAATACGTTTGATGTTATTTGGATGGATTGCCTTAGCACTGTTGGGATCCACCTTAGCCAGCAAACCATGAAGATAATCAGAACCCTTGGTAAGTGCAAGCTGCTCCAGTTCCTCTCTATAAGAGGTATCGGATTCGTTTTCCTCAAAATCTATATCATATAATACTGCCTGGATATAAAAACCTGTTCCTCCGACAAGAATAGGGATTTTATTTCTTTCATGAATGCTACTGATATATTTCTTGGCGAGTTGCTGGTATTTCACCACACTAAATTCCTCATCAGGTTCGAATTCACTTATGAGGTAGTGCGGAATATCTCCCATCTCATCCTTAGTGATTTTGGCTGTTCCTATATCCATGTATTTGTATACCTGCATTGAATCTGCGGACACGATTTCCCCGTCCACCGCTTTCGCAAGCTTTACAGACAAGGAGGTTTTGCCCACAGCCGTTGGACCTGTTAAGATTATAAGCGGTTTTTTGCTCATGATACCTCCGTTTACAGAACTCTTTTAAATTTCTTTTCTAATTCATACCGGCTCATGGATATTATTACCGGTCTGCCATGGGGACAGTGATAAGGGTTTTCTAATGACAAAAGCTCCTTAATTAACGAAGTAGCCTCCTCCAATGAAAACACATGATTAGCCTTCACGGCAGCCTTACATGCCATGGATGCAATCTTTTCCATTATAGACTCCGGATTTGCCTGACGAGAGGTTACATCCTGCGTCATTTCATCGATAAACTCCAGGAATAAATCCTTATCTGAAAGATTATATAAATCCGAAGGAACGGCTCTTATGGAGAATTCGTTGCCTCCAAAATGTTCTATTTCGTAGCCCAGCTTCTGAAGTGTATCATTATGCCTCTTAAGTGCCACCTGCTCTCTTAATGACAGAGTAAGAACGATTGGTGGCATTAGCATTTGGGATGAATGCTTATTCTCTCTGGCAGCAGTCATAATTCTTTCGTAAAGTACCTTTTCATGGGCGGCATGCTGATCGATTATATAAAGCTCCTTCTCATATTCAACAAGCCAATAGGTGGAAAATACCTGACCGATAATTCTATGCCTGCTGATGGCTTGCTCAGATATAAAGGGCGAAAACAAATCTATCTGTTCCATAACTGGCTGAGATTCATAGCTTTGAGTCTCCTTGATAATATCATCCTCTACAACTGATGAGCTATGCTCTGATTGCTGATTGTCTTCACTCAGTACCTGAGCCATAGTCTCAAGGGCTTTAAGCTGATTCATTCTATTATTCTCAAAGGGTTCCGGTAGCTTCTTGATATATTCTGGTTTATTAGCTTCCTTCTCAGTTTTATCGGAAAAGGTTACCTTTGGTATCAATTCCTTTTTCGATAATATGCTTCTGATCAGATTATAAGTTATCTCATATACATCATCACCGTTTGTCAGCTTCAGCTCCGATTTTTGAGGATGAACATTTACATCCAGTAATGAAGGAGTTATTTCATAATATAGTGAGGTGAACGGATACTTATGCTGCATCATGAAGGGCTTATATGCATCCTCAATGGCCTTGGTTATGATGCTGTTCTTAATATATCTTCCGTTTATGAAGTAATTCTCGAAGTTTCGATTACCTCTGCTGACGGTTGGTTTTCCGATATATCCTGAAATATTTACATTCTCAGAAGCATATTCCACGGGTAATATTTCCTTGGTAATATCTCTGCCATAGATGCTATAGAGAATATCTTTGATATTATTATTACCTGAGGATTGGTGTTTAATCTGATTATTTACTATAAAGCGAAATGATACCTCCGGATGAGATACCATAAGACGCTCCATTAAATCATTTACATAGCCGGCTTCCGTTGTTGCCGACTTAAGAAACTTACGTCTGGCAGGGGTATTATAAAACAGGTTACGTACAATAATTGTTGTTCCCGAGGGACAGCCGATTTCTTCTATGGACTTCTCCTCTCCCCCCTCAATGATATATCTATAGCCATTTAAGGATGAAGGCTCTTTAGTTATAAGCTCTACCTGAGATACTGCGGCAATACTTGAAAGTGCTTCTCCTCTGAATCCAAGACTGGTTACATGAAACAAATCCTCTGAGGTCTTTATTTTACTGGTTGCATGGCGCATAAAGGCAAGAGGAATATCGTCTCTGGCTATTCCCCCTCCATTATCGGTTATTCTTATTAGACTAAGGCCTCCCTCTTTTATCTCGGCAGTAATGGCAGTGGCTCCTGCATCCAGAGCATTTTCCACCAGCTCCTTTACGACCGTGCTTGGTCTTTCCACTACCTCGCCGGCAGCTATTTGATTAATAGTACTTTCGTCTAATAGATGGATCAATGCTATAGCACCGTCCTTTCATGTTAATATGTGGACTAGACTCTGTCTTTAATTTTATTCTGTATTGTATACAGTTTATTTAGAGCATCTATTGGAGTAAGCCTTGAAAGATCCATATCCCTAAGCTCTGTTATTATATCTTCATTTCCGGATATAGAAAATAATGAGAGCTGTTCGACGGTTGAATCCATCATAAAATCGGATTTTAGCGATTCTACATTTGTAGAAATGTCCTTGGCCTTAAGGGCAAGATCATTTCCGATAAGCTCATCCACAATCTCATTGGCTCGTTTTATCACTGTTACAGGTACACCGGCAAGTTTCGCCACCTGAATACCGTAGCTTTTGTCGGCACCGCCCTTAACAATCTTTCGAAGAAAGATTATATCATCTCCCTGCTCCTTAACGGCGATACAGTAGTTATTTACTCCCTCAAGTTTTCCCTCAAGTTCGGTAAGCTCATGGTAATGGGTAGCAAATAAGGTCTTTGCGCCGAGTGTTGATTTATTGCTGATATGCTCAATAACTGCCCAGGCAATTGATAAACCGTCATATGTGCTGGTTCCTCTTCCTATCTCATCGAGTATGAGCAGACTGTTCTTCGTGGCATTTCTGAGTATATTGGCCACCTCGGTCATTTCCACCATAAATGTACTCTGACCGCCTGCTAAGTCATCCGAGGCACCTACCCTTGTAAATATCCTGTCTACAATCCCGATATCCGCACTGTCCGCCGGGACAAAGCTTCCTATCTGAGCCATAAGAACGATTAGTGCAGTCTGTCTCATATAGGTGGATTTACCAGCCATATTTGGACCTGTTATTATAGAAATACGGTTTGAATCATTATCGAGTAATGTATCATTGGCCACAAACATATCATTGGAGATGGTTTTTTCAACGACCGGATGACGTCCGTTCTTAATGAAAATCCTACCCTCCGTATTTATACTTGGGCATACATAATTGTTTTTTTCGGCCACCATCGCCAATGATGCATATACATCAAGCTTCGCAATTGCCTTAGCTGTTTTCTGAATACGATTAACCTCCTGTCCGATCCGATCTCTGATTTCACAGAATAAATCGTATTCCAAAGAAAAAAGTTTATCCTCTGCTCCAAGAATTATATCCTCCAGCTCTTTTAGTTCATTGGTGGTATAACGCTCGGCATTTGCCAGGGTCTGTTTCCTTGTCCATTCATCGGGAACTAAATCCTTATATGAATTTGTTACTTCGAGATAATATCCAAAGACACGGTTGAATTTTATCCTGAGGTTTTTAATTCCTGTGGCATCCCGTTCCTTAGCCTCCAATTCCATAAGCCAGTCCTTGCCCTCAGTCTTGGCACTTCTTAATCGGTCAACCTCTTTATTATAATCCTTTTTTATAATACCGCCTTCCTTGAGATTTATGGGCGGCTCATCCTCAATGGAGGCATTTATAAGTTCATAGATATCCGATAGATCATCTAATTCGTTATAAATCTCCCTAATAAGTTCACTATCAATATTCTGTATTAAGAATTTGATATGAGGCAGCATTTCCAGAGAGGATTTAAATGCAATTAAATCTCTGGGATTCGCACTCTTATAACTGATTTTGCCCATCAGTCTTTCCAGATCGTAGATAGGATTAAGATATTCCCGAATTTCCTCCCTGGTAATCATGTTTTCCTTAAGTTGATTGACAGCATTAAGTCTTTGGATAATCATATCATGATCTATTAAGGGCTGCTCAAGATAGTTCCTAAGCAGTCTTGCGCCCATGGCTGTTTTAGTCTTATCGAGTACCCATAATAGGGAGCCTCTTTTTTGCTTATCGCGAATAGTCTCGGTTAGCTCCAGATTTCGGACCGTGGAACTGTCAAGAAGCATGAATTTATCGTAAGTGTACGGAGTCAGCTTGGTAATATGAGACAAAGCTGTCTTTTGAGTCTCGATTAAAAACTGCATAATACTACCGGCTGCTATGGTACCGATGGTGTAGTCCTTAAGACCGATACCGTCAAGGCTTCCCACGTTGAAATGCTTCATCAAAGCCCTTATGCATAATGCGTCATCAAAATACCAGGGCTCCAAAGGAGATAATGAAATATTATATATTGTCTTTAAGGCATCTATATTAATGTCTGAAACAAGAAATGAATCATTACAGATGATCTCAGAAGGTGACCATTTGTATATCTCATCCATCAGTTTTCTGTTATCATCTATCTCCGTAACAAAATAATCTCCTGTTGTGATATCGACAACGGAGATACCGTAAGCATTGGTTGTATGTACGACTGCCATCAGATAGTTATTCCTGGTTTCATCCAGTACCTGTGTATTCAGATTGGTACCGGGGCTGACTATTCTGACAACCTCTCTTTTCACAAGACCCTTGGCTGTCTTCGGATCCTCAACCTGTTCGCATATGGCCACACGATATCCTCTGGAAATAAGCTTACTTAGATAATTCTCTACCGCATGGTAAGGAACACCGCACATAGGAGCTTTTTCTTCTTTTCCGATGTTTTTACCTGTAAGTGCTATCTCCAGTTCCTTGGAACAAATCTTAGCATCCTCGAAGAACATCTCATAAAAATCTCCCAAACGGTAAAACAGTATACAGTCTTTATATTGCTCCTTAATCTGCAAATATTGCTGCATTAACGGAGTTAAGCTCGTCATTTTAGTATGTCCTTTCATATGTATCTTATCTTATTCTTATCTTATTTATTCGATTAGTATAGCGTACGAGTACGCTTATTTCTTAAATAGTATATCATAAAGCATGATATTTTCCAAAGAAAATATAAACTATAAATCCTACCTACTTATACTATTTACTGTATATCATCGAGTAAATCTGTTCCGTCTGCGGCTGTGGTTGCAAGCACATCACAGCGCTCATTTTGCGGATGTCCGCTATGGCCTCTGACCCATATATATTCAACCGTATGGGGTTCCATGGCCTTAAGGAGACGCTTCCAAAGGTCTACGTTCTTAACAGGCTCGTTCTGCCCTCTCTTCCATCCCTTCTTAATCCATCCATCCAGCCAGTTCTCATTAAAGGCCTTAACCAGATACTNTGAATCAGAATATAAAGTTACATGACAGGGTTTTGTAAGAGCCTCAAGTCCTACGATTGCCGCCATCAGCTCCATTCGATTATTGGTAGTTTTTTTATAGCCTGCGCTGTATTCTCTTATATGCATCTGACCTTTTGAATCTATATATTCAATAACGGTTCCATAGCCTCCGGGTCCGTCCGGATTTCCTCTGGCAGCTCCATCCGTATATATATTTACCTTAGTAATCATGACTACCTCCTGATTTATGTTTGCTTATTCGTGAATACTCCATTCTCCTGTTTTCATATATTCGTCCGCTGCAGCTTCGGCTTTAGTAATAATATCATTGGAATACCCCAGCATCCTGAGAAGTTTTATTGCATTCTTAGATACCGCTCTTCCCTTATATAGCTTATAATCAAACAGAACCTTATTTCCTTCTACTCTCTCGCGGAAATGATAATTTGAATAAAGCTTTTCCAGAATATAGGTAAGCTCAATATCATGGGTTGCGGCAAAGCATAAGACATTTTCCTTTGATAAGGATGCAAGAATTCTTGAGGATGCCGCTATTCTCTCTAAAGTATTGGTACCACGAAGCACCTCATCCACAAAGCATAGGACGGGATACCTGCCTCTGCAGTTATCGATTATACGCTTTAAAGACTTTATTTCAACAATAAAATAACTTTCATTACCCAGTATATTATCCTTAAGAGCCATCGACGAATATATAACGAAATAGTTAGCCCTGTAGTCTCGGCTAAGGGATGTATAAATGGTTTGTGAAAGAATTGCGTTAATTGCCAAGGATTTAATAAAAGTGGACTTACCTGAGGCATTGGAGCCTGTNAGCAATGTACATCTGTCTTCGGTTATGGAGTTGGGTACAGGATTCTCGATTAACGGATGAAAAACATCCGTAACAGACAGTCTGTTTTTTCTGTTATCCTGATATAGCTTAGGAATGCTGTAATAATCCACCATTTCACGAAATGAAGCGGCGGCAATCATACTGTCAAGAAAGCCGACGATCTTAAATATACGAATCATGGCTTCCTTATTCTTCTTAAAAAAGCTTAACATCTTATTATACTTTATCAGATCATGGTGAACTATCATGCGATAATAATCCAGTAGGGCTTCCAGAATACTTCCGGTTGCATTTCTCGCAACAACGATAGACGAGCCTCTCTTAAATTGTCTGAAAGTCTTCAAATCGGCAGACAGTCTGTTGGTATAAGGCTCAAGCTCAGGTATCTGTACATTCAGTATTCCTTCAATGCTGTCAAGAAGTCTTAACTGAAAGGATATAATTAAAATATAATTTTCAATTTTAGCCTTGTACTTAAAATATGAAAAAATATTTATAACAATGGTAAATATGGTTAATCCCATACCGAGAGGCGGATAAACAAAGATAAGACCTATTGATGTAAACAGAAGAAGAGCCAATAGATAATGCAATAGATTACCTGATGGTTCCTGTTCGCTTAGCTTATCTGCATATATAAAAGCGGATATTTTACTTAGCTTACCGATTTTATTAAGCTTAGTCTGTATCTGTATTCTTTCATATTGGTGTGATTGAAAATATTCTATTAAACGATTTCTTTCCTCGAGTTCCTGTGGTGAAAAGCATGGCTTACGAAGAAGAGTATATAGATATTCTTCGCCCAATGAGCATTGAGTATTATTCATTCTTCGGTATATCTCATCCATTTCGAGGTCATTCCATGTAATATCATCTATATCCATATAGTCATCCCTCTGGGTAAGATAGTATGCCTTAATTGATTCCATTTTTTCAGCTGAATAGTCAGTATAGGGGATAGTTCCCCATTCATCTATAAGTCTCTTAGCAAGAGCTTTTTTCATATTGCGCTCACTAACTAAACTGAAAATAATTAAGCCCAATGTTACGATTAAAAAATACAGAATATATTCCATGCTTAACTCCCTATTATATTTACTATGATAAAAATCTCACTAATTATTGTATAGTATACCAATTACTTTGTCCATACAAAAGAGCCATGGGTTATAACCATGACTCTTCGTTT
>JGI24710J26742_10000760_pt1 | contig 30265 bp, 24 predicted proteins | sample BioPla2DNA2_FD_26742 | JGI IMG/M metagenome (IMG submission 26742)
AGTATGTAAGGCTTGCGGTTCTTACAACAAAAAAGAGATTATACCTACAGAGTAATAGCTTGTATAATATCATACTTAAAGATAAATCCTCCGGAGTTGATTCGGAGGGTTTTTTTAATGCATTAAATAAGCTGTACAAAACATATAAATGTAATTCCAGCAATGCAATTGTGTCCAATTCCAAATGATTATGGCTCTTTGTCAAGTTTGGGGGGTGCTTCGATTGAATCATGCTCCATTACTGAGACTGGAGCCATTTTTATATGTATAATTAATAGGGGAATAATACTTCTAACTAATTTTAATTTTGTTTGATTAATAACTATTTTATTGATAAAATAATGGTATCATTTATATCTTATTGATATAAGAGATATAAATACATTACAGCATAATGACAGTAAATTATAGGGAGAGCATATGAAAGAATTACTATTAAAACGAAAAGCTAAATTCATACAATATCTGATTGCAACATTTATGTTCATAGTGGATCACTTTATGCAAACAATAGTGTTTGCATTAATTTTTGGAGCTATTGAAAAGGGAGACATACAGTATTACAAGAAGATTGCAATTATAACTGTATTATTTATCATATATTCACCGGTTAATTTTCTGATATCCAGACTGCTGCGCATTCGCTATATGAGAGACACCATATTGGATGTGCGTAAGCAGGCATTTGACAAGATTATCAATATGCCGTTTAAGCAATATTCACAGAAATCCAAAGAGGTATATATATCAAATCTGATTAATGATGTCAACAACTTTGAGAATAAATTCTTTATTAATCTTCTTAATTTCCTGATTAATATAGGGATGTTTGTGTTATCGCTTCTAATTCTATTGATATTCGATATTAAACTGGCTGTTGGAATGCTGTTGTTTTCCATAGTCCTGTATCTGCTTGCAAGCACATTTTCGAAGAAGACTACAAAACTTGAGAAGGAAATATCTGATACGAGTGAGAAATTTACTACGGACATATCCAACACCTTTAACGGACTTGAGATTCTTAAGCTTAATAATATTGAGGACAAATTCTTAAAGAAAAGCGTAACCTCAATAAATCGGCTGGAAAAGAAAAAATACCTGTCANATGTATTTACACATATGCAGAGAAACGTAATCTATATTCTGGCATTTNTCGTTTCAGTCGTTGTGCTTATATATGTTGGTTATGGGCTGCAGGGCGATAATATGGATCTGACAAAAGCGGCATTATTATTTATGCTGAGTACTTCTATAAGCAATTATCTTATTAGTGCATTTCCTAATTGGAATCAGGTAAAGGCTTCAACTGCAATATATGAAAAGATTGCAAAACCTGAAGAGAGTACTGTAAGAATAGGTATGGGAACAAAAGACTTCAAATTAGATGACAGGATAGAGGTTTCGGACTTAAGCTTTTCTTTTGATACGAAACCGGTCATAAAGAATGCGTCTTTTACTATTGAAAAGGGCAGGAAATATCTGATTAAGGGTGTCAGTGGTGCAGGTAAAACAACCCTATTGAATCTTCTTGCCATGGTTCATGATAATTTTGAGGGAAGTATAACTGTAGACGGTGTAGATTATAGGGATATATCGGAGAAGTCATTTCATGAAAAAGTCGCATTCATATATCAGGATGTTTTCTTGTTTGAGGATACAATAAAGAATAATATTACCTTATATAAGGATATTTCTGATGAACAGGTGGATTATGCAGTGAAGGTGAGTGGGCTTAAGCCGCTTCTTGAAGAAAAGAAAGACGGAATCAACGAAAGACTCTCTGAAAACGGGAAGAACCTGTCAGGGGGTCAGAGACAGAGGATATCCATAGCACGGGCAATAGCAAAGAATGCAGAGATTTTATTCATAGATGAGGGCACATCCAGCCTTAATGAAGAGTTGGGAAGAGAAATAGAGAAAACATTCCTGAGTCTTGACAGTACTGTCATTGCAATCAGCCACCGGTACTATGAAGGAATTTCTGAGAATTATGATTATGTAATAGAAATAAAAAATGGAATTGTTCACAGCTTCCCGGCAAGGGATTATTTTGAAGAGGTGATAACATGGTAAAAAAATATGTTAAAGTAATCCCGTATTTATTATTAGCTATTATAGTAGCCGGAAGTAATGCATACCTGGATGGGCTTGTAAATATTCATATTATGGATATGCTGGATCTTGCTATCAGCGGCAGAATGGAAGAATTGAAACAGGAAATTCCACAGCTGCTGACTTTGGCTGCTCTTTTAGTTCCAATGGGAATACTGGTTGGAATGGCCGGAAGCTTCTACAGAAGAAAGGCTAATATTGCCCTGAAAAATTACTATATGCAGAAAGTATTCGCAAAAAACATTGCAGAATTTCAAAAGGAAAACAATGCGAAATATGTGTCTTCTATGACAAATGATTTTAACACGCTGGACATGAACCTGATTACCGGAGTATATAGTGTGTTTGAAGCTATAATGTCGTTTTTGGTTGGTATATGGCTTCTCTCCTTAGTAGATGCCAGAATGCTTATATTAGCATTTGTTCTTATAGCCGTCAATCTGGTTATATCGATACTTACCTCAAAGCCCACAAAGAAAGCACATAAAGAAAGAAGCGATATGTTTGACAGTTATACCTCTTATATAAAAGAGGTTCTGTCTGCCTTCCATATAGTTAAAAATTATAATCTTCAAAACAGAGTTACTGATGACTATTACAGTAAAAGTGAGGATATTCAGCAAAAAGGATTTCTTATTGAAAAACTACTTTCTTTTATAATTAGCTTTCAGCATTTATTTATAATGGGTTCCATGCTTGGCGTGATATTAATGGTGGGTTATTTTGCGGTTATAGGAAGTGTATCTGTCGGCGGAGTTTTGCTGGTTGTAAATGGTATTCAGAAGATGATTTGGCCGTTGTTTTCGATTGGTGAGAATCTGCCTAAGATATTTACATCAGGAGAGTTGATTAAGAAGATAGAAAAGACCTTGGAAAACTCGGACACATACGTAGAGACCGTAGATTTGCCGGAATTTAAGGATGTGATAGAGTTTAAAGATGTGGATTTCAGCTATGAGGATTCTGAGCAGATTATCCTGTCGGATATAAATTTTAAGGTAAAAAAGAATGGGAAATATCTTGTGGTAGGTCCCAGCGGCGGCGGTAAATCCACACTTCTTAAGCTGCTGAGAAAATACTTTAGTCCCTCAAAAGGTATAATTGCGATAGACGGACATAATCTTAAGGATGTAAAAAGAGAGCATTATTATAAACTGATAGGAAACATAGAACAACAGGTATTTATCTTTGAGGATACGGTTAGAAATAATCTGACTCTGTATAAAGATTATTCGGACGAGGAAATTGCAGAAGCAATTAATGCGGCGGGATTAAATGATTTTGTAAAGCAGCTGCCGGATGGTCTTGATACTATTATTTATGACAACGGAAAGAACATATCGGGCGGTGAAAGAAGCAGGATAGTAATAGCCAGAGCACTTTTAAGCAAGGCAGGGATTTTGCTCATGGATGAAGCCTTTGCATCCCTTGATATGGAGCGTGCAAGGGAGATAGAAAAAACGATATTAGGTCTTAAGGATATGACTGTTATAAATGTAAGTCATGTCATATTCAAAGATACAAAGGGACTGTATGATAAAGTTCTTACGGTTAAAAAGACCATTCTTTAGGATACTTTTGTTCAGGTATGCCTTCACTTCTGCAAGCGGTATCAACAAAGGCAAGATCCTTTAGGATACTTTTGTTCAGGTATACCCTGCTGTACTTGAAGCTGCCTAAGAGGCGAGAGTCATCCTACTGATGATATATGCCTTAGTATATGGCGTATATAACCGGTCAGATTATCCTCCTGAAGCAGGAAATCGGTGTGTACCTCTACAAATGTTATTTTGTCATGGTATTCCTGTTTGAAGAATGGTGCAATAATAGGAAGATATTGAGGCACAAAAAGCCCATACCTTTTCGTATAACAGGTAGAGGGCTTTGCCTTTACCCTATAATCCTTATCTACATAGATAGCAAGACTCTTGTGAATGGCTCTGTCTTCACCCGGAAGGTAATAATAATCTCTATAATTATCATAGAAATATTTCAGTTCACCTTCATAAGTTTTTATTGAAATTATAACAGAATTTTCATAAGCATTCATATATACACTGTCATTACCAAAGCTGATTCTGATCGGTATGCTGAAATCATATTCCAGACGAATAGTCAGATTTCCTTCATCTGTTCCCGCCTGAAGGATTTGGAAGGGTTTTTCAAATAAATCTAAGTAGTAGAGAACAGGAGTTATCTGAACCAAGCCCTTTATATCATCTTCATTATGAAGCAGCAGGGATTGAAGCAATTTGTCCGTTTCTGAGGTTTTGTCATCTACAGCTGTGTCCGCAGATTTATCAGCCCTTGATTTTTTCAGTTCCTCGATATGCTTTTTTCCGAGATAGCTTTGATATACTGCAATCAGTTCTCCACCGCCAAATGAATCCTTGCGTTCCACCTCAAGAAAGGTCTCTATAGTTTTCTGCTTATAATTATTTAGTCTAAATATCTTTTTTATAGGAGATATTTTTTTATAAATATCAAGACTTCGGATATCCTTAAACGAGTAGTCGAGTTGCAGTATTTCGCATTTTTTGTTAAGGTATGGAATGTCAAAACCGGAGCCGTTATAATGAATGAGAAGGTCATAATCGATGATAAACTCAAAGAAATTCTCAATAAGCAGGGCTTCCTCTTTAATATCCTCAGCAAACCATTGAATCATGTGTAATGATGATTCCTTATAATATATACAGCCTATCAGATACAGGTATGTTGTTTCTGCAACAAAGCCGGTGGTTTCTATGTCAAAGAATGCAATTTTGTTTGTTCCGTATTCAATATCAAGTGGATAGTCTAGGGTAAGATCAACAGGGAATTGCCTTGTTATCATATGTATTCTCCTTTCCATCCATATACTGTTATTTTAGCATAGAACAGCTGAAAAACAATGAAAAATTTGAAGTTTTGTGGTAAAATTATTAAAAGATACATATATGTAGATTAACTGCTGATAATAACCTAAAGTTACATAAGGAGTGCTTAAAATTGAGTAGTGGAAGCATAAATGAAGTTACAGGCAGAATAAACAGATCCTTAAGCGGAGTGTTCAGAGCTGTAATCGTAAGCTTACTGGTACTGATACAATTCGGTCTTATTATTTATCTGTCNTATAAGCTTAGGATGTACACNGTTTATATCTATTCATTTTTGCAGATACTTAGTGTGATTATTATTATTATGCTTATCAATGATAACAGAAANGTTTCATATAAAATCAGCTGGATATGTATAATAGCTGTTTTTCCTGTTACAGGACATATTATGTATATGCTGTGGGGAAACAACAGAGTTAAAAAGATAGATAAAATAGTACTAAAAAAATTGGCAAGAGGTTTTGAATATTTGGTGCAGGACAGTAAGGTGGTTGAAGAATTTGAGGATCACTATCCTGATATGCTTAGAATGACAACTTATCTGCAGAATAACCATTTTCCATTATTTAAGAATAACGAAGTTGAATATTATCCCATGGCTGAAGAGGCATTTGAAGCAATAATAGAGGAATTTAAGAAGGCTGAAAGATTCATTCTGATGAATTTCTTTATAGTGGGTGAGGGAGTACTCTGGGATAGGATACATGAGGTTCTGCTGTCAAAAATCAAGAACGGTGTTAGGGTACTTTTTCTGTATGATGATTTCGGTGCAATGTTTAGGACAAACCGCAATTTTAAGAGAGAGCTTGAAAAAGAAGGCTTTGAGGTGAGAGTCTTTAATCCCGTGCACCGATATACCAATAAGCTTTATATGAATTACCGCTCCCACCAGAAAATTATCGTTGTCGACGGAAATGTAGGGTTTACGGGCGGTATGAATCTTGCGGATGAATATGTGAATCTTGTAAACCGCTTTGGTGTATGGAAGGACAATGCTGTTAGAATTGAAGGAGATGCGGTATGGGGACTGACTGTGACATTTTTGCAGATGTGGGAAGCATCTAAAACTTCAGCTCCTGTGAACTACGATGAGTTCAGACCATCAAAAAGCTTTCCTGAAAATAATGTCTATTGTCAGGTTTTCTCAGACGGACCTGCCAACAATCCAAGAAATCCGATAGAGGATTTTTACAAACAGATGATATATCATGCAAAGAGGGTATTGTACATTACTACGCCGTATCTTATAATTGAAGATGATATGCGGGATGCTTTGATTACTGCCGCACAGGGTGGAGTGGATGTACGGATTATCACTCCATTTATTCCCGACAAGAAGAACGTAAAGATTCTTACTTATTATAATTATGGAACTCTTCTTAGTGCAGGGGTTAGAATATTTGAATATAAACCGGGATTCATTCATGCAAAAACCATGCTAAATGAGGACTCAGCCATTGTCGGGACGATGAACATGGATTATCGAAGCTTTCATCTTCATTATGAGTGTGGTGTCTGGATCTGCAATAAGTATGTTATGAAAACGATTAAGGATGATCTGCTTAAAACCATGGAAGAATGCCATGAAGTGACTCTAAAAGAGTGGAAGTCCCGACCACTTTTAAATAAAATATATGAGAAGATACTAAATCTCTTTTCTACACTGATGTAGATATATGCGGGAAACAGACCGGACCTAGGCAATAGTAGGAAGGGAGCTTTTATGTATACGAATATATGTAAGCATTGCAATAAACTGTTCAGAGCAAGGCATAAGGCATATTCCTGCAGCGAATGCAGGGATAAGGACGAAGATTATTTTGATAAGATAGAGGCTTATCTTAAAGAATACCCGAACAGTAATGCCCTACAAATCTCAGAAGCGTTAGGAATTACAGCTTATCAGGTTCTTTCTTATTTGCAGGAAGGTAGGCTTAACATATCAAGAGGACGCTTTGAACGTATCAGGGATGAATAAGATTGGTTGGCATGACAAAGACTGAAAGGCAAACAAGAATGTAAAGCCAAGATAATATATCAAAAGAAAAAAGCGTATAAGAAAAGCAAAGAGAAAAGTGAAGAGAAAAGGCGAAAAAGAAAAGCAAAGAAGAAAAGCAAAGAAAATGCATAGAAGAAAGCAAGGCGGAAAGTATGAGGCGATGAAATGGTAGCATTTATTAAGGGCGAGCTTACAGAGATAAAAGAGAATTATATCGTGTTGGAAAGCAATAATATTGGCTATGAGATATATTTACCAACGTCTGCCATACCGGAGCTTCCTCCAAGAAAGAGCACGGTTAAGATATATACATATCTGCATGTCAAGGAAGATGCACTAACCTTGTATGGGTTTCTGACTAAGGATGATTTGGAGATGTTTAAGCTGCTGATTACGGTTAATGGAATCGGACCAAAGGGGGCACTTGGTGTTTTATCCGGTATAACTGCGGATGAGATAAGATTTGCAGTTCTTGCCGAGGATGCCAAGACTTTGGCTAAGGCACCGGGAATAGGTACAAAGACAGCAAGCAAAATTATTCTCGAATTGAAAGATAAATTCAAATTGGAAACAGCTTTCGAGCAGAAGATGCTAAATCAATCGGATAAGATTAATTCCCGTAGCATATATGGTAAGCGGGAGGAGGTAATATCAGCACTTATAACTCTGGGATATTCATCTTCGGAAGCATATAAAATTGTTACACAGATTGATATTACTGATGATATGACTACAGAGGAGATACTAAAGCTCTGTTTGAAGAAGATATAAGGAGATGCACATGGCTAAGCGAATAATATCAACAGAACTTATGGAGGAAGACAGAAGACTTGAAAACACTCTCAGACCTCAGATGCTGGAGGATTATATTGGACAGGTAAAGATAAAGGAAAACCTTAGAATATATATTGAAGCTGCAAAGCAGAGGAAGGAGCCTTTAGACCATGTCCTGTTTTTTGGTCCCCCGGGGCTTGGTAAGACTACGCTGGCGGGCATTATAGCAAATGAGATGGGTGTCGGTATTAAGATAACCTCCGGACCGGTCATTGAAAAGCCGGGAGAAATGGCTGCAATTCTCAATAATCTCCAAGAAGGAGATGTGTTGTTCGTTGATGAAATCCATAGACTTAACCATCAGGTAGAGGAGCTTTTATATCCTGCGATGGAGGATTTTGTAATAGATATAGTTATAGGAAAAGGAGCAACGGCAAAATCAATCCGTTTGGATCTTCCTAAATTTACTCTAATAGGAGCAACCACCAGAGCCGGAATGCTTACCCCACCGTTAAGAGACAGATTTGGTGTGGTTAACCGTCTAGATTTTTATACTGTTGCCGAACTGAAGCAGATAATACTCAGATCTGCCAAAGTGATTGGTGTAGAGATAGATGAGGAAGGAGCAGATGAGCTGGCACGCCGTTCAAGAGGAACTCCCCGACTTGCCAACCGGCTGCTAAAGCGGGTCAGAGACTTTGCTCAAGTAAAATATGATGGTATAATTACAAAAGAAGTTGCTGCATCAGCACTGGATCAACTGGATGTGGACAGGCTTGGCTTAGATCATATAGACAGAGAAATACTTATTACAATGATAGAAAAATTTGGCGGAAGACCTGTTGGCATTGAGGCTATTGCTGCCACTATAGGAGAGGATGTAGGTACCATCGAGGAGGTATATGAGCCTTATCTGGTACAGAACGGTCTGATACTTCGTACTGCAAGGGGCAGGGTGGCATCTGAATTGGCATATATGCATATGGGCATCCAAAAGTTCATGGAGTAATATTCGGCTTGTATAATACAGTAAAATAGTATATAATCTGCTTATCGGTGATTAGTCCAAATGCAATTTATTTATATAACAAAGCATCATCTGATTTCCATATGGCGATAGGGGGCAAATGCAATGAATAAAATAAACGATATTGATGTTATCATAAATAACAAGAGATATACGTTAAGTGGGTATGAGAGCGAGGAATACTTACAACGGGTCGCATCATATATCAACAGCAAGCATAACGAATTCAGAAACAAAGATGCTTATAAATTCATGGATTCCGACCTACGAAATATTCTTATTCAGATAAATATAGCGGACGATTACCATAAGGCCAAGGAAAAGATTAAAGAAATAGAAGATGAGAGCAACCAAAAAAGCAATGAAATCTTTGACTTGAAGCATGAGCTGATAGCTGCCCAGACAAAGCTGCATTCAGCAGAAAAAGAAATAGAAGCATTAAAAAACGAGCTCAATGAGAATCAGAAAAAAATAATCCGCCTTGAAACAGAGCTTCAGGAAGCGGAAAGAAAAAGATAATTCAGACTGCTATAGCTGTCCTGTAGGACAGCTTTTATAATGGTGACAGGCACTGTTACAAAAATGTTAACAAAACAGCCAATTTGTTAATACTTTTGTAATGGTGACAGGCACCATGAACGAAATGAGGTAATGAGATGAAGATTGAGATACTGGCACCGGCCGGTTCTTATGAAAGTATGCGGGCGGCCATGAATGCGGGCTGCGATGCTGTATATATGGGAGGAAACAGATTCGGTGCAAGAGCATATGCCAATAATCCGGATGAAGATACATTGCTTAAAGCTATTGACGAAGCACATCTTAGAGGGAAAAAACTGTATCTTACGGTAAATACTTTGGTCAAGGAAGATGAAAGACTGAATCTGTTATACGATTTTCTGGAAAAGTATTATCTTGCGGGGTTGGATGCTGTTATTGTTCAGGATGTTGGTGTTATGAGGTTTATACACAGGCATTTTCCCAAGCTTCCCATCCACGCAAGCACCCAGACAACTATTACGATGGCTGAGGGAGCAGAGCTTCTTAAAAGTGTAGGAGTAACACGTCTTGTTACTGCGAGAGAGCTGTCTCTTAAGGAAATAAAAAATATCAGGGATAATACTGATATGGAGATAGAGACCTTTGTTCATGGAGCTCTATGCTACTGTTATTCGGGGCAATGCCTGATGAGCAGCATGATAGGGGGAAGATCCGGCAACAGAGGCAGATGTGCTCAGCCTTGCAGAATGCCGTATAGGTTTTTCTCGGAGAACAAACTTATATCCTCGGAAAATGAACCATACTTGCTTAGTCCGAAGGATATAAATACCTTGGCGTTGATTCCTGAATTGATTGAAGCCGGTGTTAGTTCATTTAAGATTGAGGGCAGAATGAAGAGCCCGGAATATGCAGCGGGAGTCTCCTATATCTATAGAAAATATACTGATTTGTACTTAAGTAAAGGTAAGGAAGCTTTTTTAGACTTTCTTAAGACCAGTGATTATAAAAATGATATGATATGCCTTATGGATCTGTATAACAGGGGTGGTTTTTCACAAGGCTACGGTAAAACACATCACGGAAAGTCCATGATGTCTATGACCAGACCAAACCACGGTGGGGTACGGGTTGGTGAAGTGACAGGATATGAAAAGGGATATGCATTTATTCATCTTGGCGAAGATGTATATTCACAGGATATTCTTGAAATCAGGAATAATGATAATCAGCCTGTGTATGAGTTTACAGTAAAGGATGATGTATCAAAAAACGATATGCTCAAAAGCAGAGTCGGCATAATACCTACAAAAAGTAAGCACCGGAAGTATAAGAATTATACAGATATCAAAAACGGGTATACTGTATATCGTACAAGAAATAATAAGCTTCTTGATCATATAAGGGATAAATTTATTAAAACAGATGTAAAGCAGGATATTACCGGCTATCTGTATGCAAAGCAGGGTGAAAAACTGCAGCTTACCCTCAGCTTAAACAATCATTATGTAACTGCATATCATAATGCTGTAGAGCCTGCAATAAGGCAGCCTATGACTAAGGATAAGCTGTCAGCATCTATAGGCAAGCTTGGAGATACATTGTTTAAATTTAAAGAACTTATTATTGAAGCGGATGATAATATATTTATTCCGGTGTCCCGGTTAAATGAGATTCGCAGAGAAGCGGCAGATATGCTGTCGGAAGCTATAATTGGTGCTTACCACAGAACTGAAGAAGAGCTTATAAAAAAAGAAGAACCAAAACTCACCAACCGTATGAGTATTAATGACATGAGAATGAATGATATGAGCATAAATGCCACAAGCATAAATGTCGGTGTTTCCACTAAGGATCAATTCGAGATAGTCTTAACATATCCCGACATTACCTCTATATATGCAGATTATGATGGCTTTACTTTAAAACAACTGACAGATATGGCAAAGGCTGCTGCAGCCTTCGGTAAGGCATATTATATAATGCTGCCTCACATCTGCAGGCTTAAGACATATGAACAGCTCAGTAAAGACGCAGCCGTCTTACTTGAGCATGATGAAGTAAGCGGATTTGTTATTAAAAACTTTGAAGAAGCAGAACTGTTAAGCAGACTATTTCAAAATACAGGACAGCAAAGGCATCTTAGGCTTAATCATAATATGTATATATTTAATAAGGACGCAAAACAATTTTGGCGAAAGAAGGGTATTCATCATTTCACCGCACCTGCAGAGCTGAATGAAAATGAGCTTAGGACCTTGGATTTGCAGGATTGTGAGCTTATGGTGTACGGATATTTGCCTGTTATGGTGTCTGTTCAGTGCCTGCATGAAAACACAAAACAGTGTAATAAATGTCAGGCAGGAACTCTTAGAACGGATTTTTTGGTGGATCGGTTGGGGAAGAAATTTTTTGTAACAACTCATTGTAACGGCTGCTATAATATTATTTATAACGGACAGCGTTTGTCACTACTTGGACAGGCGGACAAAATTCTTGATTTACAGCCGGAAGCAATAAGACTGGATTTTACTATAGAAACGTCTAAGGAAATGAAATCGGTGTTGCAGGCATATAGGGATGTATTTGTCTACGGTAAAAAATCATTTCCTGAGTTTGATAATATTACGTACGGTCATTTTAAGCGCGGTGTAGAATAGCAGGACAGATAGCAGATAATTATGCATGGAAACACAGGATTATAAAAGCAGGTGAGGTAATGCAGTTTGTAATTGAATTGTCAAAATATCTTATGCTTATTATAGTTGGGGCTTTCACTTACCATTCTGTAAGGGCATCGGTTAATAAAAACGTAAATACTCACATGAAATCTCATAGATGGTTGATAGTATTTCTGTTTATGTTTCATTTTACCGGATATTTTATTATGTATCTGCAGATTCAAAGCAGCAGGCTGTTATGGCTTTATGTAGCTGAAGCGTTAGTTTTTATTCTTATAATTATACTTCATAGGTTTATTTATCCGGGAAAATCAAGACTGCTTCTTATAAATATGATGATGTTTCTATCCATAGGCTATATTATACTTACAAGACTGTCATTTGATAAGGCTGTCAGGCAGTTCATTATCAGTGCAGCTTCTTTAGGAATAGGGGTATTTATTCCTGTTCTCATACAAAGGTTCAAATGCATCAGAAAGTACGGATGGGTATATGGGATATCCGGAATTGCATTTTTGGTGTTGGTGCTTCTTATCGGTACGGAAAGCTATGGTGCTACAAGCTGGTTAACTGTGTTTGGATTATTTACATTTCAACCGACTGAATTTGTTAAGCTGCTGTATGTTCTGTGTATTGCGTCGCTATTTAGAAACAGAAATGATTTTCGGATAGTATGTGCTGTAACCGCTGTGGCAGCCGTAACGGTATTGGCATTGGTGTTCCAAAAGGATCTGGGAGGAGCACTGATATTCTTTGTTACTTATATTTTCATGCTTTATGCCTCGACTGAAAAGCCGTTATATCTGTTATTTGGTCTTGCCGGTGGAAGTGCTGCATCATGGATTGCCTACACTCTGTTTGATCATGTAAAGGTCAGGGTTTTGGCATGGAGAAATCCATTTGGATATATCGATAAGGAAGGTTATCAGATATCACAGTCATTATTTGCTATCGGAACAGGAGGATGGTTTGGTATGGGCTTGTTTCAGGGACTGCCTACCACCATTCCTGTGGTTGACAGTGATTTTATCTTCTCCGCCATAGCGGAAGAATTCGGAGGATTTTTCTCGCTGTGCCTTATTCTGCTGTATATCAATTGCTTTTTAATATTGATAAATGTCTCCCTTAAGACAAATGACAGATTTTACAGCCTGTTGTCCATGGGCTTTTCTGTTTTGTTTATATTTCAAGTCTTTTTATCTGTCGGAGGAGTAATAAAATTCATACCTTCAACAGGAGTAACATTGCCGCTTATCAGCTCGGGCGGAAGCTCTATAGTGGCTACGGTTATAATGTTTATGATTATTCAAGGAGTGCATGATGAAAATAGTATGGAGAAGCCTAATAAAATAGGAGTTATTATTGGTGGTGAAGAACATGACTGATAATATAAAAAACGGAATGAAAGACAGCATGAAAGATGATATGAAAGACAGTATGAAAGACAGTATGAAAGACAATATGAGAGACAGTAAGAAGGATTGTATAAAAGACAGAAACGCTAAAAAAACAGCTTATGGTTCGTCGCATACGAAGGCTGTTGGAGGAAAAACCGTCCTGTCTATTGTATATATTTTTGTGGGTCTGTTTGTTCTTATGATGGGATATTTTACGTATTTTTTATTAGCTAAGAGCGAAGGAGTAATTAACAGTACCTATAACCTAAGGCATGATGTACTGGCAAAAAGAGTTGTACGGGGCAAGATCATGTCAGCAGACGGAAAGGTATTGGCTGAGACTATCACAGATGATGAAGGAAACGAGATACGCAGTTATCCTTATGGGGATATGTATGCTCATGTTGTTGGAAGAGTTAATCGAGGAAGGTCCGGAATAGAAGAGGTGGAAAACATTACGCTGCTTACCTCTTACGGAAATTCAGCAAAAGCCATGTATAATGATATCGTGGGAATTAAGAATCCCGGAAATAATGTAGTATCTACCCTAAACAGCAAATTGACCAAGGCAGCGTATGACGCTTTAGGGGATGACAGGGGAGCAGTTGTAGCTATAGAACCCAAGACCGGCAAAATTCTGGCCATGGTATCAAAGCCGTCATATGATCCTAATGATATCGATGATGATTGGGAGATGCTTACCGAGGATAATAATAATGAATCTCCGCTGCTTAACAGGGCATCGCAAGGCTTATATCCTCCGGGTTCAACATTTAAGGTTATTACTGCTCTTGCCTATATCAGAGAAAATCCCGATTATATGGACTACAGCTATAAATGCACGGGAAGTATAGATTATGAAGGTATGACAATTAAATGCAGCAATAACAAATCCCATGGAAATGTTGACTTAAAAGAGGCATTTGCAAGATCCTGTAATACTGCATTTTCTAATATTGCAAAAGATATATCAATTGAAGATTTTCGAAGCTTAAGTGAAAGCTTTTTCTTTAACAGACCTCTGCCTGCAAGGATTGTGAATAATCCGAGCAGTTTTATGCTGGCAGTAGGTGAATCAGGTGTTAAGGAGACTATGCAGACTGCTATAGGCCAAGGAAGAACCCTCATAACACCTCTTCATAATGCTATGATAGCAGCGGCTGTTGCTAATGGGGGAGTTATGATGAAGCCCTATGTAATCGATAGGGTAGAAAGTACCGGAGGCAGAGTAATTAAGGGATATATTCCTGAGGAGGCGGCAGCCGTTATGACTGCAAAGGAGGCGGATTACTTAAAAAGTATTATGCGTGGCGTTGTTACGGACGGTACTGCATCCAAGCTAAACAGTATGAATGTCAAGGCTGCCGGAAAGACAGGAACAGCCGAACAGGAAGGAAAAGAATCCCATGCATGGTTTATAGGCTTTGCTCCGGTGAATGATCCGAAGATTGCAATCAGTGTTATTGTTGAAAATAAAGGCTCAGGAAGTGAGTACGCTTTACCTATCGCAGAGAAGGTATTTGATGCATATTTTAAATAGTATCAGGGTGTGTTTTGTGCGAAATCCATAAAAACAAGTTGATATGCCGGTCAAATTGGTGTATACTGTATAGTAGTTAAAGACAACACACCAAAAAGCAGGAGGAATTGCGATGGTAGAGGCAACGAGCTGTGGTGGTGTAGTTATTTTCAGAGGAAAGATTCTATTACTGTATAAGAATTATAAGAACAAATATGAAGGGTGGGTGCTGCCAAAAGGAACCGTAGAGGAAGGAGAAGAGTATAAAGAGACGGCTATCCGAGAAGTGAAGGAGGAAGCAGGAACGGATGCTTCCATTATCAAATATATCGGAAAAAGCCAGTATTCCTTCAGTACCCCACACCATACAGTAGTAAAGGATGTTCATTGGTATCTAATGATGTCTGATAGCTATTACAGCAAACCACAACGGGAAGAATATTTTATGGATTCAGGGTATTACAAATTTCATGAGGCATATCATTTATTGAAATTTGCCAATGAGAAGCAGATCTTAGAACGTGCTTATAATGAGTATATAGATCTGAAGAAAGGTAATCTCTGGGGAAATAAAAAATATTTCTAAAAAATAAAGCAGGGATATTCCACATAGGAATTATCCCTGCTTTTTTGATGTTGAAATGTTATGCAAGGTAAAGCTTGATTGCCTTTGTGACATAAGAATTGTTCAATATCCAAGATTTTTTACATAGCCTTCCACAAGGACAGAATCGCTTAGTTGAAGCCTGTCGTCAAACAGCTCACTTCCTTTATGCAAAGTAATATCATTTAGATGATCAAAAATCATCAGTTTATAAATGAGAGAATTGGAGTCTGATGATAAAAACCGGATGGCAACACGAAAGTCTTCATCATATCTTTTTACCTTAAAAATTACTCCTTCATCGGTTGCGTTCGAAAGCTCATCTTCATTCGTTGACCAAAATATGGTATGGTTGCCATATACGGTTTCAAGCTTGTCTTCGCAGATGATATCAAGATTCAGATCATTTTATCAGTTGAAAAAACATATGGGATGAAGTATACATTCTGTCATTGTAATACAATATTCTCCCAGAACTATTCTATATACATATATTAGCATGGACACCATTATATGTAAATTATTAAAATATATTGTTATGTCTTGGTTACTGAAAAAACATGTTAAATATAAAACCAATCTGTGATATAATGTTAACATATGAAATGAGAAAAGAATGGATAATAACGCATAAAATGATGATTATATAAGTTGAGATTGTTATTCAGAATTGGAAAAGGGCAATAAAAAACCATATAACCTTTGGTTTTCAAGGTTATATGGATCTGTATATCAACTGCGGATGGAGGGACTCGAACCCTCACACCCTCGCGAGCGGTAGATTTTGAGTCTACTGCGTCTGCCATTCCGCCACATCCGCTTAGTGACGTGGATTATTCTATCATAATTGCTTTTATAATTCAAGTACGAATATTTATAAACCGGTATTTTATGCTCATAATAATTGAAATAATTAATAAATGATTAATTCGTAAGAGGATTATTATATAAAGGCAGTAAGAGTAAAGGCAGTAAGAGCAAAAAAGGAGCAGGATGATGACCTGTACAGAAGCTCAAAGCATAATAACAGCATTTATCAATGATGAACTTAATATAAGTGAGTTGGAAGAGTTTATCCTGCATATGGAGTCCTGTCCTGAATGCAGAGAAGAGCTGGAGGTTTATTATGCCCTTTTAACGGCGATGAAGCAGCTTGATGAAGATAAGAATTTATCTGACGATTACAGTCAGGAGCTAAAGGAGAAAATAGAACACACACAGGAAAGAATCATCCATCTGAGGTATAATTATTACCGCAAGAAGGGTGTATTATTTTTGATTATACTCTTTATGGCAGTGTTTTTTAGTTTATATCATTATTTAATGCCCGAAGAAGAAGTCAATAATGTGACAGAAAGCAGGTTCAGACTCAGAACCTCATTCATGGAAGACAGGTTTGACAAGCCTGCAAAGGAACTTAACGATTATCTTGAAAAACAAGGAGGACTTGATTAATTATGGATAAGAAAATTGTATTGATTGACGGACATAGTATTCTTTTTAGAGCATTTTATGGTCTTCCTGATCTGACAACCTCTAAGGGAATGCATACAAATGCCATATTAGGCTTTCTGAATATTTTATATAAGATCATAGATGAAGAGCAGCCGGAATATCTGGCTGTAGCTTTTGATACTCATCATCCGACTTTCAGGCATGATATATATACGGAATATAAGGGTACAAGAAAACCCATGCCCGAAGAGCTTAGACAGCAGGTGCCGGTGATGAAGGAACTTTTAAAGGCTATGAATGTGCCGGTAATCGAAAAACCGGGTTATGAAGCCGATGATGTACTGGGAACTCTTGCATCACAGGCGGAGAAAGAAGGCTATAAGGTGTCTCTTGTGTCCGGCGACAGGGATCTGCTTCAGCTTGCCAGTGACAATATCAAGATCCGGCTTCCCAAGACGAAAAGAACAGGTACGGAGATTGAAGACTATCTGGCGAAAGATGTACTGGAAAGATACAATGTCACGCCAAAGCAATTTATTGATTTAAAGGGACTTATGGGTGATACTTCCGACAATATTCCCGGTATACCCGGAGTGGGTGAAAAGACTGCCGGAAAGCTGATTGCTGAATACAAATCCATAGAAAATCTTTATGATCATATAGATGAACTGCCGCCCGGAAAGGTAACAACCACATTAAAGGAGAATAAGGAGTTGGCATTTCTTTCAAAAAAGCTGGCTACTATCTGTACGGACTGTGACTTGGGAATTAAACCTCAGGATGCAGTTCTGGGAGACCTATATAATGAGGAAGTATATATATGGTTTAAGAATCTGGAGTTTAAGAGTCTTCTTTCTAAATTTCAGAATATGGAGATAGATCATTCCTTAGAAATTGAGGAATATTTCGAGGTTGTTGAAGATCTTGCCGAAGCTGATAAAATTTTTGAGGAAATTATGGCTAATAAAGCCAATCCAATAGGAATTCATATGATAACAGACCGGGACATGCTGCTGGGAATCTCATTATGCCGCAGCGAAAAGAATATCCGGCTAATTCTTGTTACAGGCATGATAACCGCAGATTATATAATTGATAAAGCCAAGAATCTGATTAAGAATAATGTTCCTTTAGCTGTTATCGGTCTTAAAGGCCAGCTTGGATATTTGAAGGCAGATGAAAGTGCAGAAATATTTGACAGTGCGATAGCAGCATATCTGTTGAATCCACTTACCGACACCTATCATTATGATGATATTGCCAGAGATTATCTTGGCATGACAGTTCCATCGGTAAATGACCTGCTGGGCAAAGTGGGACTTACAGAAGCTATGAATATGATGCCAAAGGAATTTGCGGCTTATGCATGTTATAACGCATATGTGGCACATGCATCAGCACCACGGCTTAAGAAGCAGCTTTTGGAGGAAGGAATGCTCCAGCTGTTCCAGGATATTGAGATGCCTCTTATATATACTTTGTATGATATGCAGCAGCGCGGTATTCGAGTAAACAAAGAGGCTTTAAAGGAATATGGGGATCAGCTTGAAGCAGGAATTATTTCCTTGGAGAAGCAGATCTATGAGCAGGTGGATGAGGTTTTTAATATTAATTCTCCTAAGCAGTTAGGTGTTATCCTGTTTGAAAAGCTGAGGCTGCCATTTGCCAGGAAGACAAAAACAGGATATTCCACATCGGCTGATATTCTGGAGAAGCTTCGGAGTGAGCACCCTGTTATCACGATGATCTTGGAATACAGACAGCTTACCAAACTAAAATCCACTTATGCCGACGGTCTGGCAGCGTATATAAGGGAGGATGGAAGAATACATGGAAAATTCCATCAGACCATAACAGCGACGGGAAGAATCAGCAGTACGGACCCTAATCTTCAGAATATTCCGATTCGTATGGAGCTTGGGAGAAAAATCAGAAAAGTGTTTATTCCGGAAGAAGACTATGTATTTCTGGATGCAGACTATTCACAGATTGAGCTTAGAGTACTTGCCCATATGTCAGGGGATGAAAAGCTTATAAATGCATATAAGGAAGCAAAGGACATCCATAGAATTACTGCATCAGAAGTATTCCATACACCATTTGACGAGGTGACTCCGCTTCAGAGAAGCAATGCCAAGGCAGTAAACTTTGGAATAATATATGGTATCAGTTCATTTGGTCTGGGACAGGATCTAAATATAACAAGAAAAGAAGCAGAGCGATTTATTGATAAATATTTTAAGACCTATCCGAAGATTAAAGAGTTTCTCGACAGGCTGGTTGCAGAGGCTAAGGAAAAGGGCTATTCCACCACGATATTCGGACGAAGAAGACCTATTCCTGAGCTTTCATCCAGTAATTTCATGCAGCGTTCATTTGGTGAGAGGGTGGCTATGAACTCACCTATTCAGGGAACAGCAGCAGATATTATAAAGATTGCCATGAACCGTGTAAATCAGAGATTAAAGAATAACAACATGCATTCACGGTTAATATTACAGGTACATGATGAGCTTTTGGTCGAAGCACATAAGGATGAGATAGAGGAAGTGAAGCGTATTATGACTGAAGAAATGACAGGTGCGGCAAAGCTTGATGTACCTCTTGAGGCAGAGGTCAAGATAGGCAGCAACTGGTATGAGACAAAGTAGTTCCGAAAATGCTGTAAGAAATATTGTATTTCGTTCAATACGGGATACAACATCATGTGAAGATGTACGAAGTAAGAGTAGGAGAAGGATATGAGAGTAATAGGGATTACGGGAGGTATCGGTAGCGGAAAATCCTTGGTTGCGGATATTATGATTAAGAAGTATAATGCATATCTTATCAATTCTGACAAGATAGCTAAAGAGCAAATGACTCCGCAGGGTATAAGCTATAAGGGAGTGGTTGAGTATTTTGGCAAAGAGATTCTTATGGAGGACGGTACTATAGATAAAGAAAAGTTATCCAAAATAGTATTTTCCGACAAGGAAAAGCTTCTTAAGCTCAATAGCTTAACTCATCCGAATGTGTTGGCAGAGATACAGGAAATTATTGAAGAGAAGAGAAAGAGCAGGACTGTGCCGTACTGCATTATAGAAACCGCACTGATGATTGAATCGGGTTATGATTTTGTATGTGATGAGGTGTGGTATGTTCATTCTCCGGAAAGCGTAAGAAGAAACAGACTTAAGCAATACCGGGGTTATTCGGATGAACATATCGATGCAATATTCAGAAGTCAGAGTAAGGAAGAGGCTTTTTTCAAAAGGTATAAAAAGGTGATTTATAATGACGGTGATATATGTAAACTGGAAGATCAGATCGAAAAACTGCTTAAAGATGCTTCCCCTGTTTTTCTTGACAAAACGGCTCAAATGAGGGATACTCTATAAGAATATTATGCCATAATAATAAATATAAAAAGTTAGGAAGATTGACATGAAATTATGCAGTATAGCAAGTGGCAGCAGTGGCAACTGTATATATGTAGGCAGCGAACGCACTAATCTGCTTGTGGATGCCGGTATCAGTGCAAAGCGAATCGAGCATGGTCTTAACAGAATTGATATCAGACCTGATACAATCCAAGGGATATTGGTGACTCATGAGCATTCGGACCATGTGACCGGACTGGGAGTGTTCGCTAAGAGATATCACATACCCATTTATGCTACATATGAGACGGTTTTAGCTTTTCGCAGAATCAAGTTTCTGAGTGGTATCTCTGATGAGCTTATTAATTACATTGAACCTGACAGAGAATTTATGATAAATGATATCAGTATTGAACCTTTTTCTATTTCCCATGACGCAGCAAATCCTGTGTGTTATACCATGCATATGGACAGTGGAAAAGTAGGTATTGCTACAGATCTTGGAAAATACGATGATTATGTAATATCAAAGCTTAACGGTTCGGATTTATTATTTATAGAGGCCAATTATGATATAAATATGCTAATGGTAGGCAGCTATCCATATTTTCTGAAACAGAGAATATTAGGAGAAAAAGGGCATCTTTCCAATGATACATGTGCAGAGCTTATCTGTAAGCTGATCAGAAAGAAAAACCGCCATATTATTCTGGCACATTTAAGTAAAGAAAATAATTACGAGGAGCTTGCTTATGAAACCGTATTATGTGAGCTGTCAAGGCTAGGAAATCCTTTATCGGACTTTAAGCTAAGTGTGGCCCGCAGGGATATCCCATCGGATATGGTTGAGGTTTAGACTTCGTATTAGCAATATATAATTTAACTGAAGGAAAGGTATGAGATGACATGAAGAAAACGGTAATTACAGTTGTTGGTAAGGACAAGGTTGGAATAATAGCAAAGATCTGTACTTATCTTGCCAATAACAGCATCAATATTCTGGATATATCACAGACGATCATTCAGGATTTTTTTAATATGATGATGATAGTTGATACCTCCAAGGCTCCTAAAACATTTGATGAAATAGCGGAAGAGCTTGACCAGATAGGTTCTGAGATTGGTGTGGTTATCAAGGCTCAGCGTGAGGAAATATTTAATAAAATGCATAGAATATAGATAGGAGATTTGGGTATATGATTAACATACATGAGGTCATTGAAACCAATAAGATGATTGAGCAGGAGAACCTCGATGTAAGGACTATAACCCTAGGTATAAACCTGCTTGATTGTGCGGGTTCTGATCTGTCTGAGGTAAACCAAAGGATTTATAATAAGATTACAACGGTTGCAAAAAATCTCGTAGCCGCAGGCAATAAGATACAAAGAGAATTTGGTATTCCTATAGTAAATAAGAGAATAGCCGTTACACCGATTTCTGTTATTGGTGCGTCCTGCTGCAAGACTATAGAGGATTATGTGACCATTGCAGAAACTCTTGACAGAGCGGCACATGAGGTTGGAGTTAACTTCATTGGAGGATATTCTGCTTTAGTAAATAAAGCAATGACAGCCTCGGATGAACTTCTGATAAGATCTGTACCCAAGGCTCTGTCGCGTACAAACAGAGTATGCAGCTCGGTAAATGTAGGTTCAACAAAGACCGGAATAGATATGAATGCGGTTAAGCTTTTAGGAGAGATTATTCTGGAGACTGCAGAGCTTACAAAGGAACATGATTCTATCGGCTGTGCCAAATTAGTTGTATTCTGCAACGCTCCGGATGATAATCCCTTTATGGCAGGAGCTTTTCATGGTATTACCGAAGGCGATGCTGTAATTAACGTCGGGGTTAGCGGTCCGGGAGTTGTTAAGAAGGCTCTTGAGAGTGTTAGAGGAGCAGACTTTGAAACCCTATGTGAAACCATAAAAAGAACTGCATTTAAAATAACAAGAGTAGGACAGCTGGTAGCCCTGCAGGCTTCCAAGCTTCTTAATATACCCTTTGGAATAGTGGATCTTAGCCTTGCACCTACTCCGGCTGTGGGAGACAGTGTTGCTGAAATCCTTGAAGAGATTGGTCTTGAATATGCCGGTGCCCCCGGAACAACGGCGGCTCTTGCACTGCTAAATGATCAGGTGAAAAAGGGAGGAGTTATGGCTTCATCCTTTGTGGGAGGCTTAAGCGGAGCGTTTATTCCGGTCAGCGAGGACCAGGGAATGATAAATGCCGTAGAGGTCGGAGCTTTATCTATTGAAAAGCTTGAGGCAATGACCTGTGTATGTTCGGTGGGACTTGATATGATTGCAGTTCCCGGAGATACTAAGGCTTCTACAATCTCCGGAATTATAGCGGATGAGATGGCTATTGGCATGATCAATCAGAAGACAACGGCTGTCAGGATTATTCCCGTTATAGGTAAGAGTGTGGGAGACAGAGTAGAGTTTGGCGGATTACTTGGACATGCTCCGATTATGAGAGTTAACGAATTCTCATGTGAAAAGTTTATTAACCGTGGGGGCAGAATACCTGCACCTATTCACAGTTTTAAGAATTAAGGTACCGATGCATAATAAATACAGAAAATGTAATGAACCGTTTTGGTGAGGATATCGTCTATTTATTATGAAGCCTATTCCTTACCAATATTCGCATTTTTAGGTTCATTGAGTATGGTTTTCAGGAAGGGCCAGGTGTTATATGAATAAAAATTTGGAACAGATTGATTACAAAGGAATATTTAAGTACTTCAGCGAAATATCAAAAATACCCAGAGGCTCAGGCAACGAAGATGAAATTAGTGAATATTTGGTAAGCTTTGCAAAATCCAGGGGNCTGATGTATAATAAGGATACGGCTAATAACGTTATAATTATAAAAGAGGCTGCCCCCGGATATGAAACAGAGCCTGCCGTTATGCTTCAAGGGCATATGGACATGGTCTGTGAGAAACGTAAGGACAGTACTCATGATTTCCTCAAGGACGGAATAAAGCTTCTGGTGGATGGAGATTACCTTCATGCAGACGGCACTACTCTAGGAGCTGATAACGGAATCGCGGTTGCTTATATGCTTGCTCTGTTATCTGATGAGGATCTAAAGCATCCACGGCTTGAGGTGGTTATAACTACTGATGAAGAGGTGGGAATGAACGGTGCAAAAGCACTTGATTTATCATCCCTAAAGGCACAGTATATGATCAATCTGGATTCGGAGGAGGAAGGTTATCTTCTGGCAAGCTGTGCCGGAGGTTTAACCGGAACAAGTACATTACCAATAAAACGGGTGACAGAACACGGTAAAAGGATAAAGATAAGCTTGGGCGGCTTAAAGGGTGGACATTCAGGTATGGATATTATTCGTAACCGCACCAATGCCAATAAGCTTTTAGCACGCCTGATGTTTGATTTGAGACAGAAGGAACACTACAGTGTCCTTCACATGGAGGGCGGTTACAAGGATAATGTAATACCCCGTGAAGCATTTGCAGAGCTTGTAATTCAGCCTGAGGATTATATGCAGGTGAGTGACAGCATAGACGAAATTATGCAAATGTATAAAAAAGAGTTGGAAAGCAGCGAGCCGGAACTGGAGTATTCGGTTGAGGATATGGGTGACGGTAGCTATACACCTATGCATCCTGTATCCTTTGAAAAGCTGTTGTTCTTACTAATACAGACACCATACGGTGTACAGGTAATGAGCTCAGACATTGAAGGTCTTGTGGAAAGCTCATTAAATTTGGGTATTCTTCTTACGAAAGAGGAGCAGGCTGTTATATGTAATTCTGTAAGAAGTGCCAAAAGCAGCTATAAACATTATATAAGCAGCAGGTTAGAATATTTAGTCAATTTTCTTGGGGGAGAATATATCGTACGTTCTGAATATCCGGCATGGGAGTTTAGAAAGGAATCAAAACTTAGGGAGCATCTTCAGAAGCATTATAAGCAGATGTACGGCAAGGAAATGATTGTGCAGGCAATCCATGCAGGCTTAGAATGCGGTCTTATCGCAGAGAAGATGCCCGGTATAGATATTGTATCGATTGGACCTGATATGTCCCGTGTTCATACGATAGATGAAAGAGTGAGTATTTCGTCTACTATAAGGGTATATCAATTCTTGGAACGGATAATTGAAGAAAAGATACGTTAAATAGCAATATACAATAATTGGTAGGAGATGGAAGTATGTCAGAGAGCAATATGCATGAATATGACTTCGGAAATGATCCGGAGTTTCAGGAAAAATTTTATAAGAATATTGATAAGGTACTCAGTGATATTAATTTTGATTTAAACGAGGATATAGTGAAGATTGAACCTACCAAAGACAGAGAAACAGCTATATATAATGATATTGAAGATAAAGCCTCCGAGACAGCAGCTGTAATGGAAAATGATGAGGTCTTAGAAGCAGTATCTGTAACAGAAGGTGAGGAATCTTCAGAAGCATCAGTCATGTCACAAGACGATGAAGCTGCGGAAGCGGAAGCCATGGTAGAAGACGATGAAGCTGCGAAAGCAGAAACCATAGCACAAGATGATGAAGCTGCGGAAGCAGAAGCCATGGCAGAAGACGATGAAGCTGCACAAGAATCCGAGACAGCATCTATGGCAGAAGATGACGTATTATCGGAGACATCGGTCATGACAGAAGATGATGAAACCATAGAAGCAGCTGCTATTGCAGAGACTGCGGCTTCTGAAGCACTGATAGATTCAAGTGATACTCTGGAGGAGACCATATTTGATATAAATAATTCCTTGGCAAAGCAGATTGGTGAGGAATTGGAGAATATGGAGGAAATCACTTTAAAGAAAAAGAAAAGAGCAAGAATGATGAAAATCCAGATGGGTCTTGTGGCCGGATTATTATCATTATTAGGTATAGCCTTTTTCCTTGGGTTTACTAAGCCCGGAAATGAGTTACTCATTAGAATGGGTGTTAATCTGGGTGGTAAGATATGGGGTATAATGACACAGGATTTTGATGATGAGCCTGTGATGGCAGATGATATTGATTATGTAGATGAGGAAGACATTGCTTCTGACAGCGAAGAGATAGATCCGGATGAGATAGAATGGCCAAATAGTACCGGCTATGGAAGGCGGGAGGAAGGAGTCTATAATATTCTGCTGTTAGGTGAAGAGGCTATAGGTTCCGGTACGGCAAGAGGCAGAACCGATTTGATGATTATTGCTACACTTAACAAGAACAGTAAATCAATAAAGCTGACATCACTTATGAGAGATACTCTTGTGCAGATTCCGGGATACAAAGAGAATAAATTGAATTCTGCATATGAAAAGGGAGATGTGAATCTTCTGTATGAAACCATAGCTCTTAATTTCAATCTTCACATAGACGGCTGTGTACTGGTGAATTTTGAAAATTTTGAGAAGATTATTGATTATATGGGAGGACTTGAACTTACTCTGACTAAAGCTGAAGCGAAATATCTCCGAAACACCAATTATATATCTAATCCCAAGTACAGAACGGTGGTAGAAGGCACTCAGCTGATGAACGGAAACCAAGTGTTGGGTTATTCACGTATTCGTAAAAGAGCTGCTATAACAGGAGCTAATAATGACTACGGAAGAACCGACCGACACAGAATAATATTGGAAGCAATATTCGATAAATACAAGACCAAGAATGAAGCCGAATTATTAATGATAATGTACAAGATGCTGCCTTTGGTTAAAACCGATATAGACAGTAAAACCTTTGAGAAGATGTTAACCACCTTTATAGAAATGCGTACGATGGAGATAGAACAGCTCAGAATTCCTGCTGACGGTACCTTTAAGGATAATGTAAAGGTTAGGGGGATGGATGTATTAATTCCTGATCTAAGCAAGAATATAAGTATTTTACATGAATTTATTTTTGAGGATTAATGGTTATACGTAGTATTTAATATGAAGATAACTAAAATTCAAGACATTGCCATTTCATGGTGATGTCTTGATATGTGCATTGAATTGGTTCCTATGGCAGTCATAAATCATAGAAGATTTTCATATATACTCATTAGTCAAAAGATTTCAGTAAATGATTTGTCACATGTACTGACTGATGCAATGAGTTAGAGGAATGGTAGATTCTGTTATGAAAAGACTTCGGATCAATTGGCCGGGAATATGCTGTATAACCATACTGTCATTATCAGTTATCGTAACAAGTAAGTGTATGGTGCTTATTAGAAGTGAGCTTTTGATAAGGGATGTTATTTTAAGGGATATTAATTATTATGAGTTTCGCAATATCAGGATAGATAAAGCAAAGCTTGACAAGGTACAGGAATATACTCATAATTTAATAATGTCATATGATTATATTGAGAGTCATCCATATATCGATGAAACCGGTTATCTGACATATGCCATGATGCTGTCGGAGTATAATATGCTTGATAATGCAGTGCCAAACGAGAAGTTATTCTTGCGTGGGATTGGCAGAGTATCAAAGACGAATGCTTTTTTGGAGCTATATTCATATTATAAGGGGATTTTTTCAGATATAAGGTATTTTCCCATTCCGTTAATGGGTAAGGATGCCCATGGAGTTTCTTATGAGGACAGCTGGAATGCCCGAAGAAGCTATGGAGGTAACCGAAAGCATGAGGGTACGGATATTATGGCAGGTAATAATATCCGCGGGTATTTTCCAATCATAAGTATTACAGACGGAATTGTAGAGAAGATGGGATGGTTAGAACAGGGAGGTTACCGGATCGGTATACGCAGTAAGGCAGGAGCTTATTTTTATTATGCTCATCTGGATACATATGCTCCGGAATTAAAGATAGGGGATTCGGTGACAGCAGGCCAGCTGTTAGGCTTTATGGGTGATTCCGGTTACGGTTCTGAAGGTACTATCGGACAATTTGATGTCCATCTTCATCTTGGAATCTATGTGCCTTCAGAAAGCTGCGAGATAAGCGTGAACCCTTATTGGATATTGAGAATACTGGAGAACTGCAGGACACAGCCGGTATATTAATTTTGTTGAATATAGATATTTCACAATGATATATAGTATAATAATGACTATTGATGTGTTATTATAATAAAGCAAAGGACTTAGGATTAGTAAAAGGATGTTAATATATGGAAGTATATTTGGACAATTCAGCCACAACGAAAATAACTGATGGTGTTAGAGATATTATGCTTAAAGTAATGAGTGAGGATTACGGTAACCCTTCTTCATTACATGTGATGGGTGTAAATGCCGAAAGACATATGACAGAATCGGCACAAAAGATAGCGGACTGTTTAAAGGTGAATCCGAAGGAGATTGTATTTACCTCAGGAGGCACAGAGGCCAATAATCTGGCACTTATAGGAGCTGTAATGGCTTATCACAGGGTAGGTAGGCATATAATAACCACAAGAATTGAGCATCCTTCAGTATACCAACCGCTTCTGTATCTTGAAGAGAATGATTACAAGGTTGATTTTATTCCTGTGGACAGTGCCGGTAAGATAATAAAAGACAAGCTGTATGAATCCATAAAAGAAGATACGCTGCTGGTATCCATAATGTATGTGAACAATGAAATAGGCTCGGTTCAGGACATAGAAGAAATCGCCCGAGAAATAAAATCTGTTAAGAATGATATAATTCTTCATGTTGATGCTGTCCAGGCATTTGGCAAATACAGAATCTATCCAAAAAGAATAGGTATTGATCTTCTGTCCATAAGCGGACATAAAATTCATGGACCAAAGGGAATAGGTGCATTATATGTAAGTGACAGTATACGGTTAAAGCCGATTCTCTTTGGAGGAGGTCAGCAAAGGGGACTAAGATCCGGAACGGAGAATGTACCCGCCATTGCCGGTCTGGGGCAAGCCGCACAGGAGCTGTATGAGAATTTTGATCAGAAAATAAATAAAATGTACAGTCTTAAGCAGCATTTTATCAGAGAAATCAGCAGGCTTGATGATGTTAGAATCAATGGACTGCCGGTGGAATGTACATCTGACCGTATAAAAGGGGAATACCTACCGGAGCAGATTATGAAGACTGCACCCCATATAATATCTGTAAGCTTTAGAGGGGTTCGCAGTGAAGTGCTTCTTCATGCCCTTGAGGAAAGGGGTATATATGTTTCGACAGGTTCAGCCTGCAGTTCCCGCCACCCAAAGCCCAGTGCTACTCTTGAAGCAATAGGAATTCCTATGGATATGATTAATTCCACGATAAGATTTTCCATGTCGGACACAACAACTAAGGAAGAGATGGATTATACAGTTGAACAGATTAGGGATATACTCCCTCATCTAAGACGATTTACAAGAAGATAAAAAAATGAAAGGCTAAGGTATAAGATGTTTAAAGCATTTTTAATAAAATACGCAGAAATAGGGCTGAAAGGAAAAAACCGTTATTTATTCGAGAATGCTCTTTGCGACAGAATTGCCGAGGTATTAAAACCCTTGGGTTTATATAATGTATACAAGGAACAGGGCAGAGTATTCGTTGAATGTCCCGATAATTTTGATTATGAAGAAACAGTAGAAGCAATGCAGAGAGTATTCGGTATATCGTCCATATGTCCTGTAGTGGTTATTGATGATACGGACTGGGAGATTTTGACGAAGGGTGTTGGAGATTATGTAGATGCCATGTATCCTGATAAAAATATTACCTTTAAGGTTATGGCAAAGCGGGCAGATAAAAACTATCCGTTAACTTCTCCGGATATATGTAAGGAGATGGGGGATTACCTGCTGAGAAGATTTCCTGAGCTTAAGGTAGATGTTCGAGAACCTGAGGTTCGTATAAATGTCGAAGTTCGCAAAAAGTCATATGTTTACTCCATAGTTATTCCCGGTCCCGGAGGAATGCCCGTAGGCACCAATGGTAAGGCTATGCTTTTATTGTCCGGAGGAATAGACAGTCCGGTTGCCGGATATATGATTTCAAAACGTGGCGTAGCCATGGCAGCGGTGTATTTTCATGCTCCCCCATATACCAGTGAAAGAGCCAAACAGAAGGTTGTAGATTTGGCAAAAAAGATTTCGGGATATACAGGCAAAATGAGGCTTTATGTTGTTAATTTTACAGATATTCAGCTTGAAATATATGAGAAATGCCCTCATGACGAGCTGACAATTATAATGCGCAGATATATGATGCGGATTGCTGAAAGATTTGCCGAGAAAGAGAACTGTCTGGGGCTTGTTACCGGTGAAAGTATCGGGCAGGTGGCCAGTCAGACCATGCACAGTTTGGCATCAACCAATGAGGTATGCTCTATGCCGGTATATAGACCATTGGTTGCATTTGATAAGAAGGATATAGTGGATGTTGCCATAAAAATAGATACCTATGATACTTCAATTCAACCATATGAGGATTGCTGTACAATATTTGTCGCAAAGCATCCTGTTACAAAACCAAACTTAAAGAAAATACGTAACTCAGAATTGAGACTGGGAGAATATATTAATGAGTTGGTTGATACAGCTATTAAGACGGTAGAGATAATAGAAATAGAATAATGCGACAACTGCAGCTGCTTTTAATGCCAAAAAAGCTGCCAATAAGCACCTGCTTATAAGCAAAAAAAGAGCCACCTTACATAGCAGCTCTTATGATAACTGATTAATTTACGATGGTAATTAGCTGACGATGTATGGCTTCAGAATGGAAAGGATCTCGTCCAAATTGTCTTCTCCATGAATATTTAAATCAATGGTTTTTGATAAATCAAGGCTGAAAATACCCATAATGGATTTTGCATCTATAACATATCTGCCTGAAACCAAATCAAAATCATTATCGAATTTTGTAACATCATTAACGAAAGCTTTTACCTTATCAATTGAATTTAAAGATATCTTTACTGTCTTCATATAAAATCCTCCTTATATATCGATATATGTATATACTATATTTTAACAAATTAAAAGTCAATATGCAAAGTTAATAAAAA
>JGI24710J26742_10000761_pt1 | contig 30253 bp, 22 predicted proteins | sample BioPla2DNA2_FD_26742 | JGI IMG/M metagenome (IMG submission 26742)
AAATTCTTAAAACGCTATAGCGAAAAGGAGAGTTTAAGATTTATTATGGCTGAAAACAAAAAGAACATGAACAAACTTAAAAAGAGAAAAAATCATAGTAGAAAATTAAAAGGAATTCTGCTTGTTGAACTTATATTGTTATTGTGTGCCGGTGGACTTTATTTTCTTTTCCTAGGTTCACAAAAGGCACCAGGGGGTCAAAATGACACTGATTATACGGAGGATTCCGATGATAAGGATTCTAAAGATGGGGAGGATCAGAAAGATAAGGACAACTCCAAGAATAATAATTTATCTGAAGAAGAATTGGAAATTATAAAAGAACAGGAACGTCTTCAACAGGAAATTCAGGAAAGAAAGGATTTAATTGCTAAGGCAGATCGGCTGGCATTAGGGTATGATTATGATGGTGCCATTGAACTAATTAAAAGTTACCAAGGGGCAGAAGGTAGTTTTAGCGTATATACTGAACTTAACCAGGCGATTGAAAAATATGAAAATCAAAAGAGCAGTCTTGTTCTTTATGGCGGTTCTTATACCTCGGTAACACAATTTAATCATATTTTCTTTCACTCTCTGATTGCGGATAATTCCAAAGCCTTTGATGGTGAATATGACCAAACAGGCTACAATATGTATATGACTACCGTCTATGAGTTTAAAAAGATGATGGAGAAAATGTATGAAGATGGCTATGTATTGGTAAGTATCCACGACATTGCAAAAAAAGAAAAGCAAGAGGATGGTAGTACCAAATTTGTGGCACAGGAAATATATCTGCCCAAGGGTAAGAAACCATTTGTATTATCTCAGGATGATGTTAACTATTACGATTATATGGAGGGTGACGGATTTGCTAGTCGTATTGTGATTGGCGAAGATGGAAAACCTACTTGTGAGATGATATTGGATGATGGTAGTGTTGTGACTGGCCCATTTGATATTGTTCCGATTTTGGATGAATTTATTGAAGAGCATCCGGATTTTTCTTACCGGGGAGCCAAAGGAATCTTAGCCTTAACAGGATATGAAGGAGTATTGGGTTATCGCACCAACGATCCTACTTCACCAACATACCAGCAGGATGTAGAGACTGCCAAAAAGGTTGTAGAGGCTCTTAAAGAAGATGGATGGGAATTCGCTTCCCATAGTTGGGGACATAAAAACTCCTACGAAATTACAGTAGATCATTTCCGCAGAGATACTGAGAGATGGATGAAGGAAGTGGCTCCAATTATTGGACCCACAGATGTTTATATTTTCCCTTATGGGGTTGATATCGAAACTACCATGGGAACTTATAGTAGTGAAAAATATATGATCTTAAAAGAAAATGGTTTTGACTTCTTCTGTGGCGTATATAAAGAACCATGGATGCATATCAAAAATGACTATGTGAGAATGACAAGAAGGCCATTAGACGGACAGGCGATGCTACAATTCCCAGAACGGTTAGCAGATTTATTTGCAGTGGAAGATGTTATTGATCCAGAACGTCCACCAAGAGACTGGTAATAGGTCTGAAATGCAACCAAGAGACTGGTAATAGGTCTGAAATGCAACCAAGAGACTGGTGATTAAGTCTGAAATGCAACCAAGAGACTGGTAATTAAGTCTGAAATGCAACCAAGAGACTGGTAACTATGTCTGAAATGCAGCCAAGAGACTGGTAGATATGCTAAATTGGAGCCAAGTGACCTGTTTCTTATACTTGAATTGGATTGATTAGATATATAGGTGAGAAATCCCTTACTTTGGGATTTCTCATTTTGCTAAAATATCGTCTTCGAAATGGAAGGGGTAGAAATATGAATTTCACACATTTACACGTACATACAGAATATAGTCTTCTGGATGGTTCGGGGAAGATAAAGGAAATGGTGTTAAGAGCAAAAGAGCTGGGAATGGACAGCCTGGCAATCACCGATCATGGGGTTATGTATGGTGTAATTGATTTTTATAAAGCTTGTATAGCAGAAGGGATTAAGCCAATTATTGGCTGTGAGGTATATGTTGCTCCCAATTCTAGATTTGACAGGGAAATTGGTGCTTCGGAGGAACGTTACCACCACTTGGTTCTCTTGGCAGAAAATAATATTGGATATCAAAATCTAATGAAAATTGTTTCAAAAGGTTTTCTTGAAGGCTTTTATTATAAACCAAGAATTGACCTTGAGGTTTTGCAAGAGCATCACCAGGGGATTATTGCCTTAAGTGCCTGTCTGGCTGGAGAAGTATCGGGGCATCTTCGGAAAGGATTTTATGAGGAGGCTAAGAAAGCAGCCTGCAGACTAAGGGATATATTTGGTCAGGATAATTTCTTTTTGGAATTACAAGATCATGGTATGGCAGAGCAAAAATCTGTAAACCAAGGGCTTTTAAGGTTGTCAAAAGATACGGGAATCCCCTTAATTGCCACCAATGATGTTCATTATACTTATGAAGAGGATGCTCAGTCCCATGATATTCTCCTTTGTATTCAAACCCAGAAAAAAGTATCGGATGAAAATCGGATGCGCTATGATGGCGGACAATACTATTTAAAATCACCGGAAGAAATGATGGAGGTTTTCCCCTATGCCATAGAGGCCTTGGAAAATACTTATGAGATAGCAAAACGCTGTAATGTAACAATTACATTTGGTGAATACAAACTCCCAGTATACCCGGTTCCAAAACCCTACGATGCCTATGAGTACTTAAAGCTCTTGTGTCAAGAAGGGTTAAAACAGAGGTATGATGTAATCAGGGAAGAATTAAGCAATCGCTTAACATATGAATTAGAAACCATCCAAAGCATGGGTTTTGTTGATTACTTTTTAATTGTTTGGGATTTTATTAAATATGCAAAGGATCACGATATTATGGTTGGACCAGGTAGAGGTAGTGCGGCTGGTTCCATCGTGGCATATTCCCTAGGGATTACCGATATTGATCCAATTAAATACAATCTTTTATTTGAACGTTTTTTGAATCCGGAACGATTAACCATGCCAGATATCGATATTGACTTTTGTTTTGAGAGAAGGCAGGAAGTCATTGATTATGTTACCAATAAGTANGGCAAAGATAAAGTGGTNCAAATTGTGACTTTTGGTACCATGGCAGCCAGGGCTGTTATCCGTGATGTGGGAAGGGCACTGGATCTTCCCTATGCACAGGTNGATACGGTGGCCAAGATGATACCTACTGAACTGGGAATTACCATTGATAAAGCACTGGTGTTGAATCCCGAATTAAAGAAGGAATACGAAGAAAATCCGGAAGTGAAATATTTAATTGATATGTCCAGACGACTGGAGGGATTGCCAAGGCATACTTCCATGCATGCAGCCGGTGTTGTGATTGGTAAGGAAAGTCTGGATGAGTTTGTTCCTTTATCTAGGTCTTCCGATGATTCAGTGACCACTCAGTTTCCTATGACTACCCTAGAAGAATTGGGACTATTAAAGATGGATTTCCTAGGGCTTCGGACTTTAACAGTAATACAAAACGCAGTACAATTGATTAATAAGAATCTGGATGATGAGCATAAAATTGATATCAAAAGGATTGATTATAATGACAGTAAAGTCTATGATTTGATTTCGGCTGGAAAAACAGAAGGAGTATTTCAGTTGGAAAGTGCAGGTATGAAGAGTTTCATGAAAGAATTGAAACCTCGAAGCCTAGAAGATATCATTGCGGGAATTGCTCTATACCGACCGGGACCCATGGACTTTATACCCAAATACATCAAAGGGAAAAACGAGACCCAAAATATTGTATATGATTGTCCGCAACTGGAGCCTATTTTAGCACCAACCTATGGTTGTATTGTTTATCAAGAGCAAGTAATGCAAATTGTACGAGATTTGGCAGGTTACAGTTATGGGCGTAGTGATCTTGTACGTCGTGCCATGTCAAAAAAGAAGGAATCCGTAATGATAAAGGAGAGACAAACTTTTGTCTATGGAAATGAAGAAGAAGGGGTTCCTGGTTGTATCAACAATGGGATATCGGAACAAGTAGCCAATCATATTTTTGATGAGATGATAGATTTTGCCAAATATGCCTTTAACAAATCTCATGCGGCGGCATATGCTATGGTATCCTATGAAACAGCCTATTTAAAATGCTATTATCCTGTGGAGTTTATGGCGGCTCTTATGACTTCTGTTATTGATAATCCAGGGAAAGTTTCGGAATATATCCACACCTGTAGGCAGATGGACATCAAGATACTACCTCCGGATATCAATGAGGGCGATGCTGTATTTACGGTTTCCCATGGTTCCATCCGCTATGCCTTATCTGCCATTAAAGGCGTAGGAAAACCGGTCATTCATGCCATTGTAGCAGAACGAAGGGAAAATGGACCCTTTACTAGCTTAAAAGATTTTGCTAAGCGTTTATCAGGTAAAGAGGTCAATAAAAGGACAGTGGAAAGTTTTATTAAGGCTGGGGTGTTTAGCTCTATTCATCCCAATCGTAGACAGCTGATGATGAGTTATGTTCAGATATTGGATCAGGTTGCAGAGGAGAAAAAGAAATCCCTAACTGGCCAAATGTCCTTATTTGACTTTGCGGATATGAGTACAGAAGAGGCTTATGATTTAACAATGCCTGAGGTAAGTGAATATGGTAAGGATCAGCTACTTGCTTTAGAAAAGGAAGTTTTGGGTATCTACGTTAGTGGGCATCCCTTGGAAGCTTATGAGAAGCGTATTCAAAAAAATGTAACTGCTTATTCCAATAATTTTGTGATTGACGAGGAAACCAATCATCCGAAAGTAGTAGACGGTAGTGAAGAAATCATCGGTGGAATGGTTACGGCTAAAACAGTGAAATCCACAAGAAATAATGCCATGATGGCCTTTATAACTTTAGAGGACTTGTTTGGGGTCGTTGAAGTGATTCTATTTCCCCGAGACTTTGAAAAATACAAACATCTTATCGAACCCGATCAAAAGATATTCGTTCGTGGTAAGGTAACGGTGGAAGAAGAAAAGGCTGCAAAACTGATTTGCCAGGAAATTATACCATTTGAAAGAATATTACAGGAAGTTTGGATTAAATATAAGAATGTGGATGAATTCAAAAAGGAGGAAGAAACTCTATATTCTATCCTCGGTGAATATGATGGAAATGATACCGTAATCATCTATTGTGAAGAGGAGAGATGCATGAAAAGACTTCCTAAGAGTAAAAATGTAAAAGCGGATGAACATATGCTACAACGGCTAATTAATAAATATGGGGAAGAAAATATTCGAATTATAGAAAAATCCATTGAAAACAAGCGGAAAATACATTAGAATACATTTGATTTATTTAGTCTGGAGGAAAGGTATGGAGAAAAAAATACAAACAATAGGTGTCTTAACAAGCGGCGGAGATGCGCCAGGGATGAATGCCGCAATTCGTGCAGTAGTGCGTTCAGCCTTGGATCTAGGGATCCAGGTAAAGGGAATTAGACGAGGTTATAATGGTCTATTAGAAGAAGATATTATAGATATGGAATCCAAAAGTGTATCTGAAATTATTCAAAAAGGTGGTACGGTTCTATATACTGCTCGTTGTCCTGAGTTTGTAAAACCAGAGGGACAGGACAAAGGAGCTGCGGTATGTAAAAAGCATGGAATTGATGGTTTGGTGGTAATTGGTGGTGACGGTTCATTTAAAGGAGCACAGGCACTGGCCAGAAGAGGAGTGAATACCGTAGGGGTTCCAGGAACCATAGATTTGGATATAAGTTGTACAGAATATACCATTGGATTCGATACAGCGGTAAATACAGCTATGCAGACCATAGATAAGGTTAGGGATACCTCAACATCCCATGAAAGATGTAGCATTATTGAGGTTATGGGAAGAAATGCCGGTTATATTGCTTTATGGTGTGGAATTGCCAATGGAGCAGAAGATATTCTAATTACGGAACGTTATGATAATGATGAACAGCGGATTATTAACAGCATTATTGAAAAACGGAAAAAGGGGAAAAAGCATTATATTATTATAAATGCAGAAGGAGTCGGTGATTCTAACGGCATGGCTAAAAGAATAGAGGCGGCCACTGGTATGGAGACTAGGGCAACGATCATCGGCCATGCACAAAGAGGAGGAAGTCCTACGGCAAGAGATCGTGTAATTGCATCAGCTATGGGTTCAAAAGCCGTAGATTTATTGGCCAGTGGAGCTAGCAACCGTATCGTAGCCTATAAAAATGGTGGATATGTGGATTATGATATTGAAGAAGCTTTAGCTATGACAAAAGATATCGATCAATATTTATATGATATGTCCATACGCCTTTCAAGATAAGAATTGTATAACTGTGTACTTATATTTCCTTTTTCTTAAATCAAAGGAAACAATAAAAATATCCCTAGATCTATGATTTGATGATAGACTAGGGGTATTTTTTGTTGATTATTGTAGAAGGGAAAAATTACCTCGAATATTTTTAATATAATTGGAACATAATCAGCGAAACTAGCGTCTAATGATTGTAAAGTAACCATCTTGTGTGCATCCATTTTATCATTTACATTGTCTGCCAGTCCATGTATACTATATTATAATCATGCAATGGATTGATACATTCATTATATTTAAAGGTATATTAGGGGGATAAAAGGATGCAGAAAGAAAATAAAGAAGACCTCTTAGAAAAAGTACCTGCTTATGATATAGAAACCCTGATTAGGCAATATGGTAATGATGTACTACGGATAGCATATATGTATGTCAAGGATTCTCATACAGCGGAAGATATTTTTCAAGATGTATTTATTAAAGTGAATCAGAAGCTTTCTACTTTTGAAGGAAATTCAAACATTAAAACATGGATTATTCGAATTACCATTAATACATGTAAAGATTTCTTGAAAAGTGCGTGGAATCGAAGGGTTGTTCCCATGATGGAATATCAAGAGGATTCCATTGTTAGTACATCGGATTATGATGACATAGAAAATCAAGATACAAGAGATTTGATTAAGAAATCGGTTCTGTCTCTACCTGCCAAATACAAGGATGTTGTAATCTGCGTTTATTTTCAGGAAATGACGATTGCCGAAACCGCAAAAGTCTTAAATATTGCCGAGGGGACGGCAAAAAGCAGGTTATCTAGAGCCAGACAAAAGTTAAAAGTGATATTGGAAGGGAGGATTTCAGATGAGTAAACAATATAATAAATTTGATGATAATTTTTTTGACAAAGAAATAAGGTCACATCTGAACACTTCTCTTGAACAAGATGGTATCAGTGTCTCTGAAGAGTTAATCCATAGAACCTTAGAAGCTATTAAAAAAGAAAGCAATCGCTCTGAGGATAGTTCAAAGATAAATCATAGGAATAAGATAGTCAGTTGGAAGAAATACGCAACTAGTATCGCTGCTCTCGCCGCTGCAGCAATAATTCTTGTAGCAGGTTCTAATTGGATGTCATCCATTGGCTCTAAAGATTCTGCAAAAAATGATAGCAAATCTTCTGAATTAGATAGGAACATAGCAGACATGAGGAGTATCTATAGTGGCAGTGATGGATCTGAGATAGAAGAAAANGGTATNGAAATGNCCNAGGACGATAGTTCTGATTTTGCAGCATTTGATTCGGTGGAAGAAGGCATTGGGAAGGCGGAAGAAAAGCAGGTTAATATGGAAGTATCCTTAACAGCTGCCGGTGTTCCAGAGAGTGAAGTAATAGATGAGGCAATTGAATACCATATTTCATTAAATAAAGAAAAGACTAAGAATGAAATGGAAAATGAATTGGATCAGGATAGATCTTATCTTAGTTTTAAGGAGATTAGTGGTTTCGAGTTGGAAGATATCCGTTCTTTGAAAATAACTGCTGACGAAGAAAATATAGTTTTAATTTTAGAGGATTATGAGCAAGTCAAGGATTTCTTTGATCGAATGGAGGATCATCAGTTTGAACCTGTAACCGATTCAACCCTTGATGTAAATACCTCGAAAGACCAAAGTGAAAATATGGATCAAGGGATATGGGTTAATATTCTGATTGGTGAAAATTTTATTAAGGTGCAATCAGCAGATGAGGATAGGCTTAAGGAAAACACCTATCAATCATTAAATTATGATGGATTAAAGGCAACATTAAAGTCCTTTATCCAAGAATATAATAATTAAATGATAATAAAAAAGGTTCTTGTAAAATCCCAATAGGATGGGATTTCAAACAAGAACCTTTTTGAATGTCTTGGTCGACATATTTATCTATTGCTCAGCCTCACGCAAAGCCGTTGCCTCGTTGTTTAATCCATAGCCCTCAACTTATTTATCTTCTATTGATCAGCTTCAGGTCTTTCTTCTTCGTCGGGATTATCAAGACTTGCCTCAGTTTCCTCAGGAGCTTCTTCCTTTTCGTCAGTGGTAATATTAATTGAAACATATTCTCTTGTTTCGTTTACTTTATCATCCTCTTCCTCTAGTTCTGTATCAAAATCTTCATAATCATCCTCAAAGTCATCAAAATCATCGGAAGCGTCCTCTTTAATATAATTTTTATACAGATAGTAGGCACCTGCTGCGATTGTAGCTACAGAAAGAGTACCAAATACGAATTTACCAAACTTCTTCATATGATGCATCTTCCTTTCGTTATATTTTTAATTATATACTATTATCTCATTATAATTCTAATTTATAAAAAAATAAAGTAAAAGTTCTATAAACTAGAAAATTTTCCTTAAATTAGTACGGTTTTGATTTTCTATCCCTAAGAAATGGGCGAAAGAAACTCATTCATGAGAGGATTATTCTTTGATAGCAATTTTATTAACATTTTCACTTTTGGTAATACTAATTTTATACTTACAGCTTATTTTGTCTTATAGGACAGTGATATTTATAAGAGCATTTTAATCAAGCGAATCGTGATGGTTATTAGCTTCTTTGGTATGATGCATGAAGACGACGAAATAATACATTTAATCCTGTGAATAAATCGGATTCATCTTTACTTTTTTTCGATAATATCATATGATTAATTGGGAATATGGGATAGGTTTTCATAAAAATAGTATATAGGTATTTGGAAGGATTATGGGAAGGTGGGATATGTATGAATGTGGGGTTATTTACGGAAACTTACTATCCAGAAATCAATGGGGTGGCTACTTCTGTTTATATGCTGAAGAAAGAACTGGAGAAGCGGGGACACAATGTATATGTTTTTACGACTAAGACACCAGGAGCACCAGAGCATGAATACAATGTATTTAGGGTTCCTAGCATTCCCTTTGCCTTAATTACGGAGCGTAGGGTTGGTTTGTTTTATCAACCAAAGTTAGCCAATATAATTCGAAAATTAAACCTTGATATTATTCATACGCATACAGAATTTTCCCTGGGAATCTTTGGACGAATTATGGCAAGGGAGTTAAGACTTCCCATTGTTCATACTTATCATACGATTTATGAAGACTATACCCATTATTTAACACATATCCAAGCCTTAGACCGTAGAGCAAAATCATTTGTAAGAACATTTTCAAAAATCTGCTGTAATACTGTGGAACAGGTGCTTGTACCAACACAAAAAACGAAAGAATTACTGTTAAAATATAGTGTGCATAAGGACATATCCGTTGTTCCAACAGGAATTGATCTTGGTAAATTTGAGCCTGATAATTATACCAAAGAAGAAGTTGATCGATTAAAAGAAAAGTACGAAATTAAAGAAGATGAAAAAGTACTTTTATATTTAGGAAGAGTTTCTCAGGAGAAGAATTTGCAAGAAGTAATCCGGGCAATGCCAGAATATATGAATCTTCGACCCAATGTAAAATTTGTAATTGTGGGGAGTGGACCAGACAAGGAAAAACTGGAGGAATTGGTGAAAGAATACCATATTTCGGATCGTGTTATTTTCACGGGAGCACAACCTTGGGATATTATTGGTCTCTACTATAGGATGGGCGATGTATTCGTCAGCGCCTCTCAAAGTGAAACCCAAGGCCTTACCTATATTGAGGCAATGGCTTCAGGATTACCGGTGGTAGCGAAGAAGGATAAATGCTTGGATGATATTCTCGAAGAAGGTTATAACGGCTACACATTTACGGATAAGGAGGGCTTACATTGTGCTTTAGATTGTGTGCTTTTTAGAAACCAAAACACTGACTTTAGCAAAAATGCAATGGACAAAGTTAGAAAATATTCTACGCAAGAATTTGCTTATCAGGTGGAACAGGTGTATCTGCAGGTAATGTCAAGAGATCACGTATTTTGCAAACGTATGAACTATGAAAAAACAAAGTTGTAAATTAACAAGCTTAAGGAACAGAGGAGACAGAAATGGAAAGATTACATGACATACTAGCTTTCGTAGCAGAAGGAGCAATTTTAGTATTTGAATTTATGGGAGTTTTTGTTTTAATTTTATCTGGAATCATCGGTATCTACAATTATTTTAGGAAAAATCCTTTTACCCGTCTAAATTTAGCTAAGGGTATGTCCATGGGATTGGAGTTTAAACTGGGTAGCGAGATTCTAAGAACTGTTGTGGTAAGAGATTGGAAAGAAATCTTCCTTGTAGCAGGTATTATTATCCTTAGAGCGTCCTTAACTCTTTTAATCCATTGGGAAATCACCAATGAGAAAAAAGAGTTTGAAGAACTGGAACCGCGTGAAAGAGAACATTTGGATGCAAAATAAAAAACNCCAANTNATAGTTGANANACNGNNATAAAATGGTATGTAAGAAATATTTAAACAATTCGACAATATTTTGACATATTATTACGGTTATGATACTTTATATAGTAGAAGATAAATGTTACCAAAGGGTAAATGTGGTAAAGAACTTAGGAGGGATAAATGAATGAAAAAACGCCATGGACATAGAATAATGGTCGTTCTGATCTTGTTCTTATTGATTCCATTTGTCTGGAGCCAGAATGTTATCACCGTTAGTGCTGCAACTCCAGCATTTAAGGAAAGCAAAATTGAAATTGTTGGGGTAGGGGAAACCCACCAACTAGAAATCAAAAACAAAGTTGATAAAAGTACATATAAGTGGACTTCCTCAAACGCTAAAGTTGCTAAGGTTAATAGTAAAGGTTTAGTAACTTCGGTGGATAAAGGTTCCGCAACAATAAAATGCAAGATTGTTTATCCAAACGGTAAGTCAACAACAATTTCTTGTAGTGTAACGGTTAAGATTCCAGCAACGGGAATTAAAATTAACAATGCCAAAGAAGTGAATGGAGCTCATATACTTCAATTGGGAGAAAAATTTAATTTTAATCGTGACATCATACCTAGCAATTCAACGGATAAAACCTATTGGTCCGTTGGTGGTGGAGATGCAAGCTGCATTCGAATTGATAGCAGTTCCAGTGGAATCGTTACAGCAGTTAAAGTAGGAAAGGTTGTTTTAAAAGCAACAGCGGCAAAAGAATCTACAGCAAAGGCTGCAGCTACTAGTATAGTAGATGATGCCATTATAATCGAAGTCGTAGGTCCTAGTGCCACTGTGAACTCTGTAGAGATTGTAAATTCAGATGAAATAAAAGTGGTATTTGATAGTGCGGTCAATCGCAGTACCATTATAGATTCTAACAATCGGTTACGGAAAGATAGCATTGAAGTAACCTTGAGAAAAGATACTAAGGGAGTTTTAGCAGAAGATCCTGGTGCTATGACTGCATCCTTATCATCGGATATGAAAACCTTAACGATTAAAACGGAAAACATGTTAAATGGTCAGTATGGAATCAGTTTCTCAGAAAACATTAAGACTATGGATGGACTAGCATTAGAGCCATACTATAAACATATTACATATATTGATGTTATTCCTCCTTTTATATCAGAGGTATCCCTTGATGATACAGGAATGATAACTACAATTACATTCTCTGAAACTATTGACTTTTCCAATTTTAAAGTTTCAAACCCTACCTTAGTACCTACCAGTACTTCTACTACGGTTGATCAAAGTACTCTAAGAATATTAGATAATGAATTAAATTATGTAATTAGCAAGGATAAAAAATCCATATCCATTAATTTAAGTAAAATACCTGCTGTTGATTATGGTAAAATATTCACCATTACCATTTCAGGTATTAAAGATTTATCTGGTAATATTCCAAAGGATTATACATTGACAACCAATGTATTTACGGATATTACAAAGAGACCTCAAGCAAGACCATATTCAATCACCCGTACAGGTTATAAGACATTAACAGCAGCCTTTGATCGGGCAATCCAGTCCCCTGGTATGATAACCATAAATAATGGATCTTTTATTATAGGTACCGTGGACGCTGAAAATAACAAACTAGTAAACTTTACAATACCGGATCAATATTTAAAATACGAAGGTATGCAGACCGTATCCATAGCTTACTGGAATGGTTATAATGTGGATCTAAGTGATAATTTTGCTAATCAACTTAGAAGCTTTACAGTCGATTTTACTGCTGAAAAGACAAATCCAGTATTGATTACATCGCAGTTTGATCCAACAAGCAACATACTGACTCTTACTTATAATGAGGATGTAACCTTATCCAGGAATTCAGGTATATTTAATTCGATTTTAGTAACGAATACCGACGATATCATTTCCGGTACTATGATTTCATATACCAAGATGGAAAGTACGGATCCGAAAGTTGTAAAATTATTAATGACAAATATGTCTATGGTCGGTACTTATAAATTTACTCTGGAACAAGGCTTTGTATATGATAATTTTGGAAACCCAAGTCTTGGAGGTAGAGATATTGTAGTCAATACCATCAGTGAGACTACAAATGAATTACCAGGACCATATCTGATTAAACAATCAGACTCCAACCTNAGCCAGATCACTCTACATTTTACGAATAAATTAGATATCGATTCGGCTCAAAATATTAATAACTATAGGATTCCGGGTGTAACAATTCTATCCGCACAAGTAATTAATAATACCAATAATGCGGCAACCGTTTTATTAACGGTAGCAGATGGTTCCATTGATGTTACGGTAGAACGCCCGATTACCATTACAGGCCTAAAAGGATATAATAATAGTTATACAGAAATATTAGAGTTTTCAACCAATGTTCTCTTAAAAGATAACAAGAGACCATACTTTACGGATCAAGTAGTATTTGATAAGAAGACTCCGAATATTGTTAAACTAATCTTTTCAGAGCCAATCAAAGGTACTATGGCATTTAAAGTAACACAATATGATGGTACCAACCAGTTTGAGATGCCACATACCGTATCCGTAAGTGGTAATACTGTGATTATCACCTTAGGTGGTGTACCGAAAAATAACACCTATCTAAGAATTGATGTAATAAAGAATGAAATTATCGATGAAAGTGGAAATACTGCACCGAATAATTTCACAACCACTGGAGTGTATATTAGCTATTAGTTATTAATTAAGAAGAATATGTTTTAAAAGCGAAACTTGTAAGGGCACTGGAAATCCAGTGCCCTTAAGCTTATTCAAAACTTCTAGTGAAAATGTCACTTTCTTTTAATAGGCTCTCAACGGTATCAAATCCAAGACGGTGTAATAATTCGATTACATAAGGATTATCGATGGGGGTAGGATAGGGAGCCGCTTTACCGTATTCTTCAACATTCTTTCTACCTTCTTCATGGGGAATCAGAGCCCTAGGTCCTCCAACACACCCCCCAACACAACCCATTCCTTCAAAGAAGTTGGCCTTGGTCTTACCAGACAGGATATCATTCATCATAGTTCTACAAGCAGGGATTCCATCCGCTTGTTGAGTTCGAATTGAAATTTTTCGATTAGGATTTAGCCGTTTTAAGGTATCGGCCACGGCTTCGCTGACCCCTCCTGTATGAGCATAGATACGTCCAGCTCGGGAGGAATGATCCTTTTCACTTTCCTCCATTTCAGAGGGATTGATTTTCATCACCTGAAAGATATCCTGTATTTCCTGGAAGGTAAGAACAAAATCTACGGCACCTGCAATGTCCTTTTCCCTAGCTTCCGCTTTTTTAGCTAGGCAAGGACCGATGAAAATGGTAAGGGCATCTGGGTGCATCACTTTCACAGCTCTTCCACTTGCTATCATGGGGGATACGGCAGGAGGAACATGGGGCACTAAATCTTGATAAATTTTTCGTATAAGGGAAATCCAAACAGGGCAGCAGCAAGAGGTTAGTTGGTAATCGGTTTCTGTTACTATGTTCTCATCAAATTCCAGGGCCTCTTTTAAGGTTAAAATATCTGCAAACAAGGCAACTTCAATCATTCCATCAAAGCCAACCTCTTTTAAAGCGTTCCGTAATTTACCTGGTGTAACATCACTAGAAAATTGACCTAAAAAGGCGGGAGCAATTAAAGCGTAGACCAGACCCTTATGGGATCGAATTGCTTGTAGAGCAGGAATGACATCCTTACTATGGGCTAATTTCTTTGCCCTACACTCTTGTATGCAATAGGAGCAACCGGAACAAAGGCTCTCATCTACTTGTAGTTTTCCACTTTGGTCTGGATGGATGGCATGAAATGGACATACTTTAACGCAATGAGGATCATCTTCATCACAATTACAATCCCCCAAATGCCAAACCAGGGGATGCTTTTCTGGATATAGTAAGCAATCTAATTGATGGGCATCATAAGGATCCAGGGATCTTAAATATTCCTCTTCTTTATTATTTATGGTTGCATCTAATAATTCCTGATATAATTCTTCGAATCGTTTCAAGTAAAATTCGCCTCTCTATTCTTTGTAGTATATGAATATTATGGCTAAACAAGCATATTTATAGTCTAAAATTTCTTGATATTATATTCGCCCTTGATAAGATCCTGATTATCCCCCCTTAATGCTTTACTAGGATATGGATTTGATTTATAATATCCATAGAAATCGTGATGGGATGGTGAATAAATCATTCCCTAATGGTTAATGTTATAAGAAAAAAATAAAGGCATGGAGAATGAAATTGAGCAAAAAAATTAAGAGAAGGAACTACACAAAGGCTGGCTGGCTTTTGTTTTATTTATATATTATATTGTTGTCCTATTTTTTGTTTTTTAGTGAGCGTTATGGTAGAAGCTGTATCTCAGATGACTATCGCTATAATTTAGATTTTCTAAAAGAAATAAGAAGATTCATTATATATCGAAATAAATTAAGTGTAGAAAGTTTTGTTGTAAATATTCTTGGTAATATCTTGGCTTTTGCTCCATATGGATTTTTTTTATCCCTTCTGAATAAACGTTATCGTAGTTCTCTTTCAATCACTATACTCAGCATCTTATTCAGCCTAACTGTTGAAGTGGTACAAATGCTAATGAAGGTTGGAGTTTTTGACGTTGATGATATTTTATTAAATAGTCTAGGAGGAATATTAGGGTATTTAACCTTTAAGCTATATGCTTGGATCAGGAAAAGGATAGAAAAGAAAGGGGCAGGTAAAGGGGGAGTCGAGTATGGCAAAAAAAGATAAAGATATGATTAAATTCTCTGGGAGACACCATCCCAAATTAGGAATTGCTTCTACAATCATTGGGATATTGGTATGGATAGGGTTTATTGCCAGTACGGTGATATCGGTAATGAATCAAGGGAATGGCGGTTTGGTTATCGGGATCATAGGGTTGGCTTTTTTTTTCTTATCCATCTATGGATTTTATATATCCTATCAATCTTTTAAGAAAAAAGATATTTTCTATATCTATCCCATTCTGGGAGCTTTTTTTAATGGTTTTATGTTAATATTTTTGTTAATTATCTATATATTAGGATTTGGAGGATAAAATGGATCGTTTAGAAAAACAAATGCAATTTATCTTGGAAGTGGACAAACTGAAAAATATTGTGAGACAAAACTATCTTTTGGACGGAAGCCGAAGAGAAGATGATGCGGATCATTCCTGGCATTTGGCCTTAATGTGTGTAATTTTAAGCGAGTATGCCAATGAAGAAATTGATTTGATGAAAACTATGACTATGGTTTTAATCCATGATATTGTAGAAATTGATGCAGGGGATACATACGCCTATGATACCAAGGGAAATGAATCAAAGAGGGAACGAGAACGAAAGGCCGCAGATCGGATTTTCAATCTGCTACCCGAGGATCAGGCAAAGATGATGCGATCTCTTTGGGATGAGTTTGAAGAAGGGATGACAGCAGAAGCCAAGTTTGCAGCCACCTTGGATCGATTACAACCTTATTTACTTAATTCCGGTAGTGATGGAAAGTCATGGAGGGAGCATAAGGTTACCTTGTCTCAGTTGATGAAAAGAAATGAAGTAACCCCCTTGGGTTCCAGAGTTTTATGGGATTATCAGAAGAATTTAATTCAAAAAGACCTGGAAAAAGGCAATTTAATTAAGGACTAGGAAGAAGAGATTTGTATTTACCATAATAGAAGATGTTAGAGAAAGGAATGAAAGAAATGAATTATAAGAATTTGTTTAAAGAAGAAAATGAAGCCATTAGGGAACGATATCATTTGGCAATGGAGCGTATTGCTGAAATAGAGAGGGAAAATCATATCAAGGAACCATTTTCTGATTATTTTCATAAAACTGCAGCCTTTGTTTTAATGGTGAAAAGCATTATTACTAAGATGGAAGATGGATCTTTCCAGACCTTAAATCTGCAGGAACTTCAAGCCATCAACCGTACCCTTTATGAAGATATCACAGGTGAAAACTATCATAGTAGTTATGCAAATCCGGATTTTGCTTGTAGTAAGTTAGGGAATAAATTCGGTAAATTACTATCTTTTTTATATACCGAGCTTCGTTCCATCATTGTTTATGCATATGAATACAGACTCTATGAACTTACCATTGATCTGGAACTTCTTATCCAGATTTACAATATGTTTGAATGGGAAGATGAATTTATCTATAAGGATGTAAAAAGAGCCATCTACGATTTTATGTATGATTACTGCGATATCTTAGTTTCTCATAGAGTCAGAGAATTGCTGGATACCAAATTAACTTTTGCCACCGATATTATAATGGATTCTGATTTATCTGATTTACGATACTTATATCAATTTGGGGATTATATTACGGAAAACGAACTAAAAACAGCCCAATACATCAATTCCCTTCCTGAGGAGGAAGTAAGAGCCATGGCAGATACCTTTACGGAAGGATTTCGTTTGGGCTTTATCGCCAATCGCCTTGATATGAGTAAAAAGTCCATTGTGAACATTAGATATCAGATTGGTTTTGAGAGAATGGTAAGGTATGCAATTGAGAACTTTAGAAAGATGGGACTAGAGCCAACCATTTATCGGGCTGCCTATAATGCGGTGAACAAAAAGCAGCATTTAAAAATAGGCTATCATGCTACTAGCCCCAATAAGCAGTATGATTATGATCATCGTTTTGATATCGGGTTATTCTGGAATAGGGCTTTTAAAGAGAGAATGATCGCTTGCACCAGAAATTCATATGAAAAATATAAGAATATAGCAGGGGTATATGCAGGTCCTTCTCTGATTGAAGTCTTTGGTGAGGAGCTTTTTGCACCGGAGGATAAAAAAACGGTAATCAAATTGGATAAGAGACAGCAAAAACTCTATGTAGAATTCCATAACGAAGATAACTTTATAAAGAAAGAATATTTAAAGACCGATGAAATCTCCTTTACTATTATTGCTTATCCAATACCGGAAATCGGGAAAGATTTCGAAGCTATTTTTAAGGAGACAGTTAAGGTAAATACCTTAGATAGCGCTAAGTACCAAAAAATCCAGCAAAATATCATCGATGCCTTAGATCAGGGAAAATATGTTAGGATTATTGGTGCTGGAGAAAATGAAACGGATATGTATGTGAACTTGTATCCAATTAAAGATAGGAGTAAAGAGACGATCTTTGAGAACTGTGTTGCAGATGTTAATATCCCGGTAGGAGAGGTCTTTACTTCACCAGTATTGCAAGGAACCCATGGGATTTTGCATGTTCCCAAGGTTTACTTAAATGATTTGGAATATAGAGAATTAAGGCTAACCTTTGAAGATGGTAAAATTGTTGATTATACTTGCAAGAATTTTACCGAGGAAGCTAAAAATAAAAGCTTTATTAAAGAAAACTTACTTTATAATCATGAGTATTTGCCATTAGGGGAGTTTGCAATCGGAACCAATACAACCGCTTATATGATGGGTAAAAAATATGACATTGCACCTCGTTTACCTATTTTGATTGCAGAAAAGACAGGTCCTCATTTTGCCATCGGTGATACTTGCTATAAAATGGCCGAGGATATTAAGGTATATAACCCTGATGGAAAGGAAATTGTTGCTAGGGATAATGAAATTTCCATTCTAAGAAAAACAAAACCAGAGGAAGCTTATTTTAACTGCCACACAGATATCACACTACCCTATGATGAAATAGAAGAAATATCGGTTTATCATGAGGATGGTACAAAGGTTACTATTATTAAGGATGGAAGATTCGTACTGGAAGGAACCCGGGAATTGAATGAGGCTTTTGATATTTGATATCAAAAACCATCTTTGCATCATAGTGAATATAAAAGCACAATGGGAAATTAACCATTATAATCTTGTTAAAAACCTAGTGAAATTAAAACTTTTAATAAAAAATAATTGGAGGGTTCTATGCTAAAAATAAGTAATTTCTCTAAGAGTTATAAAGGGAATAAAAAGGCAGTCGATAATTTGAATTTGGAAATATCCAGTGGAGATATTTTTGGATTTATTGGTCATAATGGTGCGGGAAAGACAACCACAATCCGTGCTATTGCTGGAGTCCTGGATTTTGAAGAAGGTGATATTTTAATTGATGGGATATCGATTCGCAAAAATCCAGTTGCTTGTAAACAAAGGATGGCTTATATACCAGACAATCCAGATTTGTACGAGCATTTGACTGGAATAGGATTTCTTAATTTTATCGGGGATATCTTTGAAGTAAATCAATCCGACCGAGAAAGATTGATTAAAGAATATGCGGATGCCTTTGAATTAACCCAAAATCTTGGGGATCCGATAGCTTCCTATTCCCATGGAATGAAGCAAAAGTTAGCCATTATATCAGCCTTGATACATAAGCCAAAGCTTCTTATATTGGATGAGCCTTTTGTAGGATTGGATCCCAAAGCATCCCATACCTTAAAGAGTATGCTGAACAAGATGTGTCAGGAGGGAAGTGCAGTATTCTTCTCCACCCACGTTCTGGAAGTGGCTGAGAAACTTTGCAACAAAATAGCAATTATTAAAAATGGTAAATTGGTCACCAGCGGAAAAACAGAAGAAGTAAAGGGAAATCAAAGTCTTGAGGATTTATTCTTAGAATTGATTGAACAGTAAATAGAAAGGCTGGTGTGAGTTCATGAAAAAAGTATTGCGGTTAGTTAGCGTTCAGATCGGTGCCATGATTGGCGAATTTTTTTCCATCGGGGATGTAAGAAAAAGAAAGAGTAATCTCTTATATGGTGGAATTGGTTTGTTTGTAGTGGGCATGGCTGCCGTTTCCTTCTTTTATAGTTATATGCTGGGTCAAGGTTTGATGATCTATGATAGTATTGATATCTTACCTAGTCTTATGATGGCTATGACCAGCGTAATGATTCTGCTGACTACTATTTTTAAAATAAAAGGAACAATTTTTGGCTTTCGGGACTATGATATGGTTATGTCTCTTCCCGTAAGTACCGGAGGAATTGTTGCAAGTCGTATNATACTACTGTACTTACTAAACATGGTATTTGTTGTGATNGTAATTCTCCCCATGATGATAGCCTATGGAATCTTAGTGAATCCCAGTCCTATATTTTATATTATGGGCTTCTTAACCATGTTCTTTATTCCTATGGTACCAGTGGTTCTAGCATCGATTATTGGTACTTTGATCACATATCTTGCGTCACGGTTTCGCTATCGTAATTTTGTAACCATTGTATTATCCATATTCGCAATTTTTATGTTTATGGGAATTTCCTCTACTAGGGGAGGATCTACAGAGGAACTGGTGAATATGACCAAGGCATTATCTGATCAGGTCAATTCCATATATCCTTTGTCTAGTTTTTATACCAAGGCTGTTTGTGATGCAGATTTCCTTGCTCTATCTATTTTTCTAGGGATATCCCTCCTTAGCTTCTTATTATACTCTCTGATGATAGGAAAAGTTTTTAAAAAGATCAATTCCTCCCTTATGGCAGGAAGTTATCGAGTGAATTATCAGATGGGAGAGTTAAAGCAATCATCACCTTTGAAGGCATTATACAAAAAGGAATTGAAAAGATATTTTTCTTCTGCCCTTTATGTACTTAATACAGGTTTTGGTATCGTCCTATTGATTTTTCTTTCTATCGCTGCCTTTTTTGTGGATTTGAATACACTATTTGGTGACCCTTTGGCAACATTACAATTAAAACAGTTTGCTCCCATGATAGTTTCTTTTTGTATTGTAACCTGCTGTACCACCATGGCTGCCATATCCTTGGAGGGTAGGAATCTATGGATCTTAAAAGCCATGCCTGTCAGTGAAAAAACTATATTTCACTCTAAGATGGCTACGAATTTTACCATCATAGCCCCAGCCTTTTTGGCCGCAGTCTTAATTAGTATTACGGTCGGCTATGGTTTCATGCAAGGGCTGATTACGCTGATTGTTGCAATTCTCTGTGCCTTTTTTACGGCCGCCATAGGATTAATCTTGAATCTACGTTTCCCTAATTTGAATTGGACCAATGAAACTATGGTGATAAAACAGAGTGCGGCTTCTATCCTTTCCATATTTGCAGGTATGGTGGTGGTAGCAATTCAATTTGCTCTTCTTAACCGAATGAATTCGTTCATACTAGCTTATTTGCTATATATTATTTTCATGCTTGTTCTGGATTTCATACTGTATATGGTTTTGATGGCTTGGGGTAAAAAACAATTTCATAATTTGCAGGTTTAGAGCTTCTTATTAGGTTTCCTAATGAATAGCATAAGAAATAATTCGGCAAATAAAGGGGACAAACTATGGTTAATATGCTAAAATGTGTGCAATAAGTCTCGAGTTAGCAGGAGGAATTAGAATGGATTATAAAAATGCAGGAGTAGATATCGAAGCAGGTTATAAGGCTGTGAGTTTAATGAAGGAACATATTAAAGGAACCATGAGACCGGAAGTACTAACAGGCATTGGTGGATTTTCTGGTGCATTTTCCCTTGAAGCTTTTAAGGGTATGGAACAGCCTACCCTGGTATCAGGAACGGATGGAGTAGGAACTAAGTTAAAGATAGCCTTTATACTGGATAAACACGATACGGTTGGTATTGATTGTGTTGCTATGTGTGTAAACGATATTGCTTGTGCAGGGGCAGAACCTCTATTTTTCCTGGACTATATTGCCTGTGGTAAGAATGAGCCGGAGAAAATTGCATCAATTGTAAAAGGAGTCGCAGAGGGCTGCAAGCAGGCTGGAGCTGCTTTAATCGGTGGAGAGACTGCTGAGATGCCTGGTTTTTACCCTGTTGATGAATACGATCTGGCAGGTTTTGCTGTTGGAATTGTAGATCAAAAAGAGATGATTACTGGTAATAGCATTCAAGCCGGTGACACTATCATTGGTATCGCATCCTCAGGTATTCATAGTAATGGTTATTCCCTAGTTCGAAAGGTATTCTCAATGGAAAGAGAGGCTCTTTCAACTTATTACGAGGTATTAGGTAATACCCTAGGAGAAACTTTACTGACCCCGACCAAAATTTACGTAAAAGCCTTGAAAGAATTAAAGTTAGGTAAAGTTACTGTGAAGGGTTGCAGCCATATTACTGGTGGTGGATTTTATGAGAATATTCCAAGAATGCTCCCAGAGGGCATCCATGGCTTTATTAATAAAAATAGTTACCAAGTACCTCCGATATTCCAAATGCTATCTAAGGATGGAAATATCGAAGAAGAGGTAATGTATAACACTTACAATATGGGTATTGGAATGGCGATTGTTGTGGATCCGACACAAGCGGATCAGGCGGTAAAACGAATTGAGGCAGCTGGTGAAAAAGCCTTTATTATTGGTGAGACAAAGAAGGGATTGAAGGGAGTTAGTCTATGCTAAGAATCGCTGTCATTGTATCCGGTGGAGGGACGAATCTTCAAGCTTTAATTGATCGGATGGAGCGAAAAGAACTTGGTGATGTAAATATTGAGGTGGTCATCAGTAATCGTAAAGATGCCTATGCTCTGGAACGAGCGAAGAAACATGGAATTGCCACAGCTACCATTATTAAAAAAGATTATGCTAATCAGCAAGAATTTGAAGAGGCATTTATGGCCATTTTAGAGCAATATAAGGTTAATTTTATCGTTCTAGCAGGATGTCTCATGATGATTCCCGAAAGCATTGTAAATCGTTATGAAAACCGAATTATTAATATTCATCCTTCCCTTATTCCATCATTTTGTGGAGATGGTTATTATGGGCTAAAAGTTCATGAAGCTGCACTGAAGCGGGGAGTTAAAATCACTGGAGCTACCGTACATTTTGTTGATGCGGGTTGTGACACGGGTCCAATTATTTTACAGAAGGCAGTTCCGGTATACCAAGAGGATACCCCGGAAATTTTGCAAAAAAGAGTAATGGAGCAGGCAGAGTGGGAGATTTTACCCAAGGCGGTTCGCATGATAGCAGATGGATTGGTAAAAGTAGAAAATGAAAAAGTACGAATTTTAAAATAGATGAGCTGCAGATACTTGATTAGCAAAAGATATGTGCAAATTTGGAGGTAAAGATGAAGGTTTTAGTAATTGGCAGCGGGGGCAGAGAGCATGCCATAGTTAAGAAGATTGCCCTAAGCCCCAAGGTAGATAAGATTTTTTCTGCACCAGGAAATGCAGGAATTGCAAAGGATGCAGTTTGCCTAGATATTGCCGTAAATGATTTTGAACAACTAGCTGATTTTGCAGTAAAAGAAGAAATTGACTTGACCATAGTAGGACCGGATGATCCATTGGTGGCTGGTATTGTCGATGTATTCGAGAGCCGGGGTCTTCGGGTCTTTGGACCAAAAAAAAATGCCGCAATCATTGAAGGATCCAAGGTATTTTCCAAAGAGTTAATGAAAAAATACAATATNCCTACGGCGCAGTATCAAACCTTTGATGATCCTAAGGAAGCAGTGAATTATTTGAAAACCTGCAAATATCCTATTGTTTTAAAGGCAGATGGGTTAGCCCTTGGTAAAGGTGTCCTTATCTGTAATGACTTCAATGAAGCAGCAGAAGGTGTAAGAAGCATTATGGAGGATCGAAAATTTGGTGCAGCCGGTAATCGCCTGGTAATCGAGGAGTATATGACAGGTAGAGAGGTCTCGGTTTTAGCTTTCTGTGATGGTTCTCATATCAAGCCTATGACCAGCGCCCAGGATCATAAACGAGCCAAAGATGGAGATCAGGGATTAAATACGGGAGGCATGGGCACCTTTTCACCAAGTCCTTTTTATNCCAAAGAAATTGATGAATNTTGCAGGAAAAATATTTATCAGCCTACCATAGATGCTATGAAAGCAGAAGGTAGGGATTTTGTTGGAATATTATTTGTTGGTCTTATGCTTACGGAAGAAGGCCCCAAGGTCTTGGAGTACAATGCCCGCTTTGGAGATCCGGAAGCTCAGGTTGTATTACCCCGATTGAAGAATGATTTGGTTGAGCTATGTGAGGCTTGTATAGACGGAAGGCTGAATGATGTGGAACTAGAATTTGAAGAGAATGCAGCGGTATGCGTTATATTAGCTTCTGAGGGCTATCCAGAACATTATGAGAAAGGCTTTCCCATTACTGGGCTAGAAAAGTTCGATAATCAAAAAGACTATTTTCTTTATCATGCAGGAACTAAGCTTCAAGGCCCTGATATTGTAACCAACGGGGGACGTGTTCTTGGTGTTACAGCAATCGGTAAGGACTTAAGGGAAGCAAGAAGTCGTGCCTATGAAGCTTGTGATTGGGTNTGTTTCCCTGGTAAGTATTATCGAAAGGATATTGGAAAGGCNATTAGTGATCTCTAACATAAATATCCGTTTCATACATTCTTATGTAAAAAAAACAGTATATGCCACAGAAGTGCCATAGTTATTTCGTAGATTTATAGCAATAATTGAAGGATTTTATCCCAGAATAGGGAAAAAGAGAAAGTAAGAAATCCTCAATTGTTGCTTTGTTTTTTTGAGTAAATGAAAGGGGTATTTGATGAGAAGGAAGTTTTACAAGAGATGGCTGATATACCTACTTTGTTTCGGAATGCTTCTTCCTAATGGATTTCATTATAAAGTCAATTATGTATCCGCTGCACAGACCGGTACGGTTAAGGCAACTACGCTAAATGTTCGGTCACAACCGTCCATAACAGCAGAGAAGGTGCAGCTGAATGGAATGAATGTATTTCTTAGAAATGGCGAGAAAGTTGAGATTCTTGAGGAAGAGGGTGACTGGTTGTATGTTTCCTTTCATTTTAATGGAAAGCCAGTGAAAGGATATGTCCATGGAGACTATGTGTCGGTAGCAGCTACACCGACTCCCACTCCGACCCCAACTCCCAAACCTACACCAAAGCCGACTCCAATTCCTAGCCAAGCACCGAGTCAAAATCAAGATGGTCAGATTAGCAAAGAGTTGGAAATTGCTGCCCTGGTAACAGCTCAGTCCCTCAATGTTCGTAGTGGACCGGGAGTAACATATGAAAAGGTAGGATCTCTTCTGAAAGGAAATAGTGTAACCATTATTCATGAGACAATGGATGGAGAAACAAAATGGTACGGAATTACTTATAAGGAAGGGAAAAATACAAAGACAGGTTATGTTTCAAGTTTATACATAAAATTAGATTTTAAAAAAAATAAAAGTGTTAAAGCAACTGCTGCTATAAATAATTTAAAGTTGAGATCTTCTGCATCATCAAAAGCAGCTTACACGAAATATAAAAGTGGAAAAATCATTTATCTAAAGAAAGGCAAAAACCTTTCTATTATAGATGAGACCACAATAGGTAGCAATAAGTGGTTTAAAGTATCGGTTTCGATTGACAGTGTTAAATATGTGGGATATGTTTTAGGGAATCAAATCAACTTCCGGGTGGAGAGTTCGGAGTCAGCATCAACACCGAAGCCAACAGCAACCCCGACCCCAAGCCCAACACCGAAGCCAACAGCAACCCCCACCCCAAGCCCAACACCGAAACCGTCAGCAACACCGACCCCAAGCCCAAGTCCGGAGCCGACAGCAACACCGACTCCAAGCCCAACTCCGGAGCCGACCCCAACCCCAACCCCAACCTTGGCGCCGACAGCAACACCGACCCCAACTCCACCGCCAGTTCTGCTGGAGGTGGCCAATATAGAAACTCAATATGTTACAAGCCCGATGACCGGTTACGTGTGTAATACTGTGTATTTGAACCTGATAGAAAATGTCTTGGTTTCTCAAAACTTATTATACGATAATAATAGGAAGCCGGTTGTAGTTCCCAATGGACAAGAGGTAACGGTAATACAGACGGTAACTGTAAATGGTTCTCCTTGGTATAAGATTAGCTTGGATAATGGTTATATAGGATTTGTAAGAACGGAATATATCTATATTACCGATGAACCACCACAAATACAGCCGAATCCAACGATTCCTATTGTTACGGGAACCCCAACCCCAACACCTTCGCCAACACCTTCACCATCACCGACACCTCCCCCAATCTTTGGGGATGATGAGGATATTGACTTTGAATTAAAGTTGGCCTTGGAGAACTTCCCGGAAAGTTATAAACCCTACTTACGGGAGTTACATGCAAAATATCCCAATTGGGAGTTTAAGGCTTATCATACCAATTTGGATTGGACTACTGTAATCGATAATGAAAGTGTGCCGGGTAGAAATACCATACCAACAAGTAAAAGTATTGAATGGAAGTCCCTGGCTGCGAAAGCCTATGACTGGAGCAAAGATACCTTTATTGTATATGATGGTAGTACCTGGGTAACTGCATCAAGGGCAGCCATTGAATATTACATGGATCCAAGAAATTTCCTTGATGATACCGGCATTTTCCAATTTGAATTATTAAAATATCAAAGTTCTTATCAAAATCTAGCTGGAGTGGAAAATATATTATTAGGAACTGCCTTATACAATAAATCCTATTCCTTCCTAGATGATAATGGAGTAAAAAATACATATACATATGGCGAGACTTTTATAAAGGCTGCAGAATATTCCGGAGTCAGTCCCTATCATCTGGCTTCCCGAGTGAAACAGGAAGTAGTCACAGCTACGGGTCTTAGTGGAAGTGTTAGCGGAAACTATTCCTATAAGGGAGTTAGTTATGCAGGATATTATAATTTCTATAATATCGGTGCCAATGATAGTGCTGGCGGTGGTGCCATTGCAAATGGTCTTAAGTATGCTAAAAATGGTACAAACAATGCCAAAACCAATGCACTTTATCTAATTCCTTGGACCAATCCATATCGCTCTATTGTTGGAGGAGCATATTTCCTAGGTAGTAGTTATATATTAAGAGGACAGGATACTGTGTATTTACAAAAGTTTAATGTAACCCCAGTATCAACTTATTACCATCAATATATGACCAATGTAGAGGCACCCTATGCGGAAGCAAAAAAGATTGCCAATGCATATAAGAGTATGTCTGCTACACCAATTGTATTTTCCATACCGGTATATATGAACATGCCGGATCAACCTGCACCGAGACCAACGACCCAATTTAATCCAAACAACCGGATGAAGAGTCTGAAAATTTACGATGCTAAGGGTAAGGAATTAACATTTACACCTAGCTTTAGTCAGACAGAAAAGAATTATTACTTATTTGTTAATAATGCTATTGACCTGGTTGAAGTTAAGGCAACAGCGGTAAGTAAAAAAGCTACCGTTGGCATGGAAGGGTTTGTCTATCTTGATGTGGGTATTAATGAGATTGTAATACCAATCATTGCTGAAAATGGTGATATTGCAGAATACATCGTGAATATTGTAAGAGAAGAATAGGCTTCGCAACTTTGAGGAGAAGCTAGATCATTACTTAGAGTTAAATCCGGCTGTGGGTTGCATACCTACAGTCGGATTTCGCATTATTATAAATTTATAATTGGAGGAAAACTCATGAAGACTAGAATATCAAGAAACATAGGATTGTTTTTGATCTTATTCATTGTAGGACTTTTCATAAATACCAAGCCTTGTCTGGCTGCTAGCACTGAAATTAAAATTAATACGGATAAAAATGAAGTAACCGTAGGAGATGAGATCATTGTATATTTTAACTTGAGTTCCGATTCTCAGATCGGTGATTTTGAGGCATATTTAAATTATGATGATGAAATATTAGAGTATAAAGAAGGACCTTCTTTTATTTCAGGTGGAATTGGACTACTTAAAATTACAGATAGCAATGTGATGGAAGGTTCCGATACAAGAAAATACGCAATAAAGTTTCAAACCTTAAAAAGTGGCTCAGCTGAAATCTCCTTTCAAGATCCAGTTATGGTCTTTGACTTTGATACAGGCATGGAGATGAGTGTATCTCATAATGTATTGAATATTGAGGTGAAATCAGCCAAGACGGCATCGGATAACGCCTTCTTAAAATCCCTAAAAATTAGTCCTGCCCAATTAGAACCGGAATTTCAGAAGGAGACTTATCAATATAGCACCAGCGTTTCTTATGAAACTGAAAAATTAATTATAAGTGCAATTCCTGAAGATGAAAAAGCAAGAGTTTCTATTTCTGGTAATGATTTTCTGAAAGAAGGAGAAAATAAAATCAGTATTACAGTATTAGCTGAATCAGGAGTTAACATAGAATATACTATAGATGTAATACGAGAAGCAAAAAAGGAAGAGCATACAGAAACGGATGAGAAGCCTATTGAAGAAATAAAGAGTTTCTTTGAAGTGGTAAAAGAGGGGAATAATATATATGCCATCTATAGCGGTAAATATGAATTACTAGTACCAGGAGATCATGTGAGTATCCCCAAAGGATATATCAAAACAAAAGCAATTCTGTCCGATATTTCTGTTACTGTATTTTCCCGTGAAAATGACTTGGATAATGATTTCTTATTAATATATGCCAGAAATGAGCAAGGAGAAGAAGGATTTTACCAATACGATCGTAAGGAAAAAACCCTACAGCGCTATGAGGCAGGGGAAAGAAGAGATTATCAAAATAGTAATGAAGGACCATCCATAGAAGAAATTATGACATCCCAGATGTATAAGAAGAATCTTAGAAAAGCGAATTTTATGATTGGCTTACTAAGCGTGGTATGTATTTTACTCTTATTTGCATTGTTAGGGCTAGGGGCTCAATTTTTGAAACGAAAAGGAAGAAGGAGAAGATAAGATAAGAAGAAGAAAAGAAATCCATGATTAAACTCTGCCCCCAAAAAAACTAAACCACGAGATACACATAAAGATTGACAAAAGTGTGCGGTTGTTATACAATATATATAACAGATACAACTGAACTGGCTGAACTAATAGAAAATATCAGGAGTATACTGTTAAGCTACGAAATGTTTAAACTATAGAGAGGTGTTTCTAATGTATGTAAATATTAATTTTAATAGTGACGAAGCCATTTATATCCAGTTAAGGAATCAGATTATATACGGTATTGCAACATCTGAATTGCAGGAAGGAGATTGTCTTCCTTCTGTAAGAGAATTAGCTGAAATTATTGGAATTAATATGCATACAGTGAATAAAGCATACTCAATTTTAAAACAAGAAGGTTATGTTAAGTTAGACCGTAGAAAAGGAGCCGTTGTTGCTATCGACAATGATAAACAACGAGCGGTAGATGAAATGAAAGAGGAGCTAAGAGTTATCTTAGCCAAGGCTTTTTGTAAGAACATTAGTTGTTCGGAAGCACATGATATCGTCGATGAAATATTCAAAGAATTTGAAAGGGGGCAGTAATCATGTTATGTGACAGATGCCACAAAAGGGATGCTAAGGTACTTTACACGGAGATCATTAACGGGCTAAAGAAGGAGCAACATCTTTGTGAAGAGTGTGCTGCAGATTATACATCCTTTCAAATGGAAAAACCCTTATTGAACAGTGATCTAACTTTAGGAGGATTGCTTTCTACATTACTTGAGAATTATTATACAGCAGGAGCTACTAAGGGAGCTGGAACTATAAAACCAGATATGATATGTCATAGATGCAAAACGAGCTACCAGGAATTCTTGCGTAATGGAAGGTTTGGTTGTGCCGATTGTTACCGGAGTTTTGGTAATGAATTGGGTAAAACCTTTAAAGGAATCCAAGGAGCAGAAATGCACACTGGGAAAAGACCAAAAGGACTTGTGACAGAAGTTGACCGGGTTATGAAAGGTCTTTCTGAAATTGAAAAACTCTCTTTGAAGCTACAGGAGGCAATAGAAAAAGAGGAGTTTGAGGAAGCTGCCAGATTAAGGGATTTAATCAAGGAGATGAAAAAGGAGGAGAGCAGCAATGCTTAAATGGTATGAAATCAATGGTCCTGAAAGCGATGTTGTAATCTCCAGCCGAATCAGACTGGCTAGAAATCTAGAGCAATATTTATTTTCGGCAAAACTTGATGATGAAACAGCAAAAGCCATGGTGGATGAGGTAAAGGAGATTACACCTACTCTTTCTCAGGCAGGGACGAGAAAATTCTATGCTTGTAATATTAGTACACTAAATGATATAGACAAAACTGCCATGGTAGAGCGTCATATTGTAAGCCCCTTACTGGCAGAAAAAGATCAGCCTACTGGTTTAATACTTTCCGAAGATGAAACCATAAGTATTATGATCAATGAAGAGGATCATATCCGTATTCAGGCGATTGTAGGTGGNATGAATCTAGAAGAAGCATATGAAGAAGCGGAAAAAATTGATGATATTGCCTATGAGAAATTGCATTTTGCCTATGATGAAAAGTATGGATACCTAACCTCCTGTCCCACCAATGCCGGAACCGGACTAAGAGCTTCCTGTATGGTGTTTTTGCCAGCCTTAAGTTCAGCTCGGCTCATCCATAAATTAATGGAGGAAGTAGCCAAATATGGGATGACCATACGAGGTATTTACGGAGAAGGGACAAAGAGTCTAGGGAGTATCTATCAGATTTCCAACCAAAAAACCCTAGGCAGTTCCGAAAGAGAAATTATCGATAGTCTCAATCGAATTGTACAACAGGTAGTGAAACAGGAGAGGAAAAGAAGAGAATATATGTTATCGGTTAATTCGGA
>JGI24710J26742_10000762_pt1 | contig 30219 bp, 24 predicted proteins | sample BioPla2DNA2_FD_26742 | JGI IMG/M metagenome (IMG submission 26742)
GCAATTATAAGAATAAGATATACTTATAATATTGTATTTCTGAAGCAATGAAATATTTCTATTTTATAACGGAGGAAAATGGATGAAATTAAATACACCTTCTGGCTACCGATTTGTATTTGATGAAAAATTAGAGGATGTAAATGGGTGGGGAGCTTATCTTGTACACATAAAAACCGGTGCGAAGATTGCTCTAATTAAAAATGAGGATACTAATAAGGTGTTCTCTATTGGTTTTAGAACACCTCCAAAAAACAGTACGGGTGTAGCTCACATAATTGAGCATTCGGTACTGTGCGGATCAAAGAATTTTCCGGCAAAGGATCCTTTTATCGAGCTTGCTAAGGGCTCACTTAATACATTCTTAAACGCTATGACTTATGCTGACAGAACCGTATATCCGGTTGCCAGCCAAAATGACAAGGATTTTAAGAATTTAATGCATGTTTATATGGATGCGGTATTATTTCCTAATATTTATACCAGAAAAGAAATATTTCAGCAGGAAGCTTGGCATTATGCTTTGGAGAACCCGGCAGATGAGCTTCATATTAACGGTGTGGTCTATTCGGAGATGAAGGGTGCTTTTTCATCTCCTGAACAGCAGTTGATAAGGCTTAATATGAATACTTTGTATCCGGACACTGCATACGGTGTGGAATCCGGTGGAGATCCGGAGTATATCCCGGAGCTTACTTATGAAGAGTTTTTGGAATTCCATAGAACCTATTATCATCCGTCTAACAGCTATATATATTTGTACGGTGATATTGATTTTGATGAACGGCTTATATGGCTTGACAAAGAATACCTGTCTAAGTTTGATTATTTAAAGGTGGATTCTGAGATAGCAACCCAGAAGAGCTTTGATACTTTTAAGGAGGTTGAAGCTTATTATTCCCTCGGTGAGGAAGATGAGCAAAAGGAAAATACCTATTTTAGCCTTAATACATCTTTGGCAGAAAATAAAACCAAGGAGCTTATACTGGGCTTTCAGATTCTTGAATATGTACTGTTTGAGGCTCCGGGTGCTCCTGTTAAGCAGGCTTTACTGGATGCCGGTATCGGAAAGGATATTCTAAGCCATTTTAGCAGTGATTATCTTCAGCCTTTTCACTCAATAATTGCCAAGAATTCTGACGAAGCCAAGAAGTCGGAATTCATGTCGGTTATCCGCAACACACTGCAAAAGCTGGTCGACGAAGGATTAAATGAAAAATCTCTTCGTGGAGCAATAAATATGTTCGAGTTCAGATACAGAGAGGCTGATTTTGGCAGTATTCCAAAAGGACTGATATATGGTCTAAGAATTTTAAAGAATTGGTTGTATGATGAAAATGACCTTTTCCAGAACTTAAAGGATAACATGCTTTATGACAAACTGAAAGATTATATCGGTACAGGTTTTTATGAACAGCTAATCAGGAAACATCTGCTGGATAATACCCATGCAACTTTAGTTGTATTAAAACCTAAGGCAGGGCTTAATAAGATTCGCGAAAAAAGCATGAAAGAAAAACTGACAGCTTATAAAAGCAGTCTGTCGAATGAAGATATTCAAAAAATAATAGATGAAACTAAGAATTTAAAAATATATCAGGAAACGCCTTCAACAAAGGAGGAAATAGAAACCATACCTTTACTTAACAGGGATGACATAGGTACAAAGCCGCAGCCTCTATACAATGAAGAGAAGATGATAGAGGGCGTTAGGGTAGTGCATCATGAGGTATTTACAAATGAAATCGCCTATATAAGATTGCTTTTCGATGTTAAGGATATACCAAAGGAGCTTCTTCCTTATATGTCTTTGCTGTCGGTTGTATTGGGGTTTGTGGACACGGAAAATTACAGCTATTTGGAATACTCCAATGAGGTAAATCTTAATACCGGCGGTATATATCATAGTGTTACAAGTTTTTCAGTTAAAGGCAGGACTGATGAGTATTTACCCATATATGAAATCGGTACCAAGGTATTGTATAATAAGCTGCCGGAAGCATTCAGATTAATAGAAGAGGTGCTTTACCGTACGAGGCTGGTGGATTATAAACGCATTAAGGAGCTTATTGATGAGATGAAATCTAGGATGCAGATGATATTCCAGTCCTCCGGGCATTCGGTTGCCGCAAACAGAGCCATATCATATTACTCAACACACGGTATGTTTAAGGAGGTTACCCAGGGAATATCCTTCTATAAGTTTTTAGAGGAGCTGACAGCTAATTACGGTCAGATGAAGGATACGGTGATCTCTAAGCTTAAAGAGCTTCTGGATATGGTATTTGTAAAAAGCAAGCTTACAGTGAGCATTACTTCAGATATAGAGGGCTATAATAAATTCTCGAATAATTTTAAGTCGTTTGTTAGAGGTTTGCGTGAAAATACATCAGAAGGACAGTTTGAAGGCTATGACAGGATTCCGCTAAAGCCAAGGTGTTTGAACGAAGGCTTCAAATCAGCCATGCAGGTTCAGTACGTTGCAATGGCAGGTAATTATTTTAAAGCCGGATATGAATATACAGGAGCTTTAAAGGTTCTAAAGACGATTTTAAGCTACGGTTACCTATGGCAGCATGTAAGGGTAATGGGCGGTGCTTATGGATGCATGTGTGGTTTTTCAGGAGTGGATGGTGATGTGTATTTTACATCCTATCGTGACCCCAACCTAAGAAATACGCTTCAGGTATATGAAAACATTCCTGAATTTATTAAAAATTATACAGCGGATGAGCGGGATATTACAAAGAGTATAATTGGAACCATCAGTACCTTGGATATGCCGATGACACCGCAGACAAAAGGCTCTAGGTCTTTAAGCATGCTTCTTTCGGGTGTAACCTATGAGGATCTAATTAAGGAAAGAGAAGACATAATAAATATTACACAGGAGGATATACGTTCTCTGTATAAATTGGTTCAGGCAGTTATTGCTGAAGGCAATATCTGTGTAATAGGAAATGAAAGTAAGATTGAAGAGGACAAAGACCTTTTTACTGAAGTTAAAAGCTTAATGATATAAATTTGCAGCATGATTTGCCGTATAGACGGCAGATGGAGGTATTATGTACGAAAACAAAATAAAATCCGGCTTTGTTACCCTGATTGGCAGACCGAATGTCGGCAAGTCCACATTGATGAACCATCTGATTGGACAAAAGATTGCTATAACATCCGGCAAACCTCAGACTACGAGAAACAGAATACAAACCGTCTATACGGACGAACGGGGTCAGGTAATATTTTTGGATACTCCGGGTATCCATAAAGCAAAGAATAAGCTGGGTCAATATATGGTCAGCGTAGCTGAAAGAACACTTAAGGAAGTCGATGTTGTGCTTTGGCTTGTTGAACCCGGTACTTTCATAGGAGCGGGCGAAAGGCACATTGCCAAGCAGCTTGCGAAGGTTAAGACACCGGTGATGCTTGTTATAAACAAAACAGATACCGTTAGTAAGAGTGAGATTCTTACGGCTATTGATGCATATAAAGATATTTTGAAATTTGCCGAAATTATTCCGGTGTCTGCACTTAAGGGTGAAAATACCGACAAGCTAATGAATATAATATTTGATTACCTGCCATACGGACCTATGTATTATGACGAGAATACCATAACCGACCAGCCTGAAAGACAGATTGTGGCAGAGTTTATCAGAGAGATGGCATTAAGATTTCTGGATGAGGAAATACCTCATGGTATTGCAGTAATTATAGAACAGATGACAGAACGAAATCACAGCAGGAATGCGGATTCTGCAAATGATGGCAATGCATCCGGTATTATGGATATTCATGCCACCATAATATGTGAGAAGGACAGTCATAAAGGTATAATAATTGGTAAAGGCGGCAGCATGCTAAAAAAAATTGGTTCTCAGGCAAGAAAAGTGATTGAAAATCTCCTTGACTGTCAGGTTAATCTCCAGCTTTGGGTTAAGGTTAAAAAGGATTGGAGAGACAGTGATTTTTTGTTAAAAAATTATGGATATAATATTAGGGATACAAGATAGACAACACAGTACTGATTTATATTTGATGCCGGAATATTTGCTTGGGCTGAGTATAAAAATTCAAATGGGATATTCTAACCAGTTTAGAAAAATACCAGATGGGAAAACTAAAAGATAGATGCAAAACATCTTTCTATCTTTTATAACAGGATGAAGGTAAAATCATTCATTCTGAACGACAAACATATTATCATGGTTAGGGGGCTCATTTATGAAGAATTATGATTATTGGAGAGATTTTATCAAGACAGGAAAGATTGATGACTATCTGAATTATATTGCATGTACAAGGGAAGAGAGTTTTAAGGATTATGGCAGGTCAGTAAACAGTAAAGAGGAAGGTGGATTCAATGCCGGCAGCAATAACCGTGACGGGAATGGTTCTATCAGCCATGCCGGTTGGAGAATATGATAAGCGTTTAGTTATTTTAACCAAGGAGCTTGGGAAAATATCGGCATTTGCTAAAGGCGCCAGAAGACCAAACAGCGCCTTGTTGGCATGCAGTCAGCCGTTTTCTTTCGGACAGTTTTCTATATTTACGGGTAAATCATCATACACTGTTACATCAGCCGATATTTCAAATTATTTTCCTGAGCTTCGTGAGGATATCGAAAGATTATATTATGGTATGTATTTTTGTGAATTTGCAGATTTTATGACCAAGGAAAATAACGATGATAAAGAGATTTTAAAGCTCCTGTACCAAACACTGCGGGCAGTGGCAAAAGGAACCATTGAACTTCCAATTATTCGTCTGGTATTCGAGTTTAAGATAGCGGCATTAAGCGGAGTTGCACCTCAGGTATTTGAATGTGTAAGGTGTGAGAAAACAGACACAAGCTATTCGTTTTCTGTCTTTAGTGGCGGTCTGCTGTGTGAAGACTGCATATCAGATGACAATACAGCTGTCAAGCTCTGCACTTCCTCCGTATATACACTGCAGTACATAATGTCAAAGGATGTGGAAAAACTATATACCTTCAGAGTAAGTAATGAGGTATTAAATGAGCTTGAAAGCTGTGCCGGACGTTATATTAAGCATTATATAGATCACGAATTCAAATCGAATGAGCTTATTCAGACCTTGATAAGGTGAAAGTAATAGTGTAATAAAAATCAATATTAAGCAGATTATGTTATAATTATGAGTTGAAATTATCTTCCTTTAAGGTTAAAATGGTATGAACTCATCTGCACTGTGGAGGGATTGATATGAAAAGGGTATTGTTTTGCGTGATTTCAATATTATATATTCTTATGCTGACAGCTTGTACCAAGGAAGAAATATTTATTACTTCAGATGATATTACAAGTAATACTATGCTGGTAAAACGAAATGGCAGCCTGTATGTTGCAATTGTTGAAGATTTTGATAAAAGCTATTATAATCTTGGAGAGCTTAATGAATTTGTTTCAAAGGAAGTAAATGCATATAATGATAAAGTCGGAAGTAAAGAAGTAACTATAGAAGAACTGGAGTTAAAGAACGGTAAGGCTATAATGATTCTGGGATATACCAAGATGGCACATTACAGTGTATTTAACAATATACCCGCGGCATATTTCAGTGCAGAAACAGAGAATGTTGCTCTGGAGCTTCCTGACCGATATGTGGATGCCAGGAAAGAAACAACAGTTGATAAAGAAGCTGCATTTAAGAACAAGAAGAATCAGGTTTTGGTTCTATATGAGCCCTATGAGATAATCGTTGAAGGTGATATCAGGTTTTACAGCGAAAATGCAACTCTTCTAGAAGACAATAAAATTAGGAGTAACAGCGAGGATATGACGGTGGTAATCTACAGACAATAAGCTGTATTGAAGCAAGTTACTGTATTTTCTCATGAAAATAATTATTTATGAGAAATTATAGTTTAAATAAGAAAGAACCCGCCATGGGGTTTATTATACTAAATTATGTATAGACATAAGCGATGAAAGAGAGGATAAAGAGAGGATAGTATGGAAAAAACGATGGACAAGATTGTAGCCTTGGCAAAGGCTAGGGGATTTGTATATCCCGGTTCTGAAATCTACGGTGGACTGGCTAATTCATGGGATTACGGCAATCTGGGAGTTGAGCTGAAGAATAATATAAAAAGAGCTTGGTGGCAGAAATTTATCCAGGAACACCCTTATAATGTAGGAATTGACAGTGCGATTATTATGAATTCGCAAACATGGGTTGCATCCGGTCATCTGAAAGGGTTTTCGGATCCGCTTATGGATTGTAAGGAGTGCCATGAGCGCTTCCGTGCTGACGAGATTATTGAGGATTATATCAAAAAACATGATATCAAATTGGAATCCTCTGTTGATGCCATGACTCATGATGATATGAAAAAATATATCGATGATAATAAAATAGCCTGTCCAACATGTGGTAAGCATAATTTTACGGATATACGTAATTTTAATCTGATGTTTAAAACATTCCAAGGAGTTACTGAGGACTCTAAAAATGTGGTTTATTTAAGACCTGAAACTGCTCAGGGCATATTCGTTAATTTTAAAAATGTTCAAAGAACCTCACGTAAAAAGATACCGTTTGGTATAGGTCAGATAGGTAAGTCATTCCGTAATGAGATTACTCCCGGAAACTTTATATTCCGTACCAGAGAATTCGAACAGATGGAACTGGAATTTTTCTGTGAGCCGGATACGGATTTGGAATGGTTTGCATATTGGAAGCAATTCTGCATAGATTGGCTTAAGAATCTTGGCTTAAAGGATGAGGAGCTTAGAGTAAGAGACCATGATGCTGCTGAGCTTTCCTTCTACAGTAAAGCTACCACAGACATCGAATTCTTATTCCCATTCGGTTGGGGTGAGCTATGGGGCATTGCAGACCGCACAGACTATGACCTGACTCAGCACCAAAATTTATCTAAGGAAGATATGAGCTATTATGATGATGAGAAGAAGATAAGGTATATTCCTTATGTTGTAGAACCGTCGCTGGGTGCAGATCGTGTTACCTTGGCATTTTTATGCTCTGCCTATGACGAGGAAGAGATTGCAGATGGAGATATGCGTACGGTTCTTCGTTTCCATCCTGCTATTGCACCTGTAAAGATTGGTATTCTTCCTCTGTCTAAAAAATTGGCTGAGCCTGCAGAGAAAATATACTTGGAATTATGCAAATACTATAATTGTGAATATGATGACAGAGGTAATATCGGAAGACGCTATCGCAGACAGGATGAAATAGGAACACCATATTGTATCACATATGACTTTGATTCGGAAACAGATGGCTGTGTTACTGTACGTGATAGGGATACAATGAAGCAGGAAAGGGTTAAAATAGCAGATTTGAAAGCATATTTTGAGAATAAGTTCATTTTTTAGAAAAAGTACTTCCCTTATTCGGGATACCTGTGCTATAATGCTAGCTGGACTCTATTAGGTACTAAAAAATGTACTTTTGAAAATGTTATCAATAGTATTCGTGCTAAAAGAAACCCGTATAATTTAAACGGATTATGAATACAAAAAAATATATATAGGAGGCTTATACAATATGACGAAATGGGTTTATATGTTTAAAGAAGGTAAAGCTGATATGAGAAACCTTCTTGGAGGAAAAGGTGCCAACTTGGCAGAAATGACGAATTTGGGATTGCCCATTCCCCAAGGATTTACAGTGACTACAGAAGCTTGTACAGATTACTACAACAGCGGTAAGATGATACAGGACGAAGTTAAAAATCAGATTTTTGACGCATTAAGAAAGCTTGAAGAGATAGAGGGCAAGAAGTTTGGTGATGCCGAGAATCCCCTGCTTGTTTCAGTCCGTTCCGGCGCAAGAGCATCAATGCCCGGTATGATGGATACTATTCTTAACCTTGGTCTTACAGATGTTGTTGTTGAAGGTTTTGCCAAGAAGACAGGCAATCCGAGATTCGCATATGATTCTTACAGAAGATTTATTCAGATGTTCTCCGATGTTGTTATGGAGATTCCCAAGTCAAAATTTGAAAGAGTTTTGGATGAAATCAAGGAGACTAAGGGCTTAAAATCTGACAGCGATATGTCTGCAGAAGATTTAAAGGAAGTAATTGCTAAGTTTAAGGTACTATATAAGGAAGAAAAGGGAACAGACTTCCCTCAAGAGCCGGAGAAGCAGTTAATTGAAGCCGTAACAGCAGTATTCCGTTCATGGGATAATCCCCGTGCTATCTATTACAGAAGAATGAACGACATTCCGGGAGATTGGGGTACGGCAGTTAACGTGCAGGCTATGGTCTTTGGTAATATGGGTGATACATCAGGAACAGGTGTTGCATTTACCCGTAATCCTGCTACAGGAGAAGCTAAAATCTATGGTGAATATCTGATCAATGCACAGGGCGAGGATGTTGTTGCAGGTATAAGGACACCAAATCCTATCAGTCAGCTTGAACAGGATATGCCTGAGGTATATAAGGAATTCATAAGGATAGCAAATCTTCTTGAGGAACANTACAAAGACATGCAGGATATGGAGTTTACTATAGAGGATAAGAAGCTCTATTTCCTTCAGACCCGCAGCGGTAAGAGAACAGCAGCAGCAGCTCTTAAGATCGCATGTGATTTAGTAGACGAAGGAAAGATCACTAAAGAAGAAGCCATCATGAGAATCGATGCCAAATCCTTAGATCAATTGCTTCATCCTACATTTGATGCAGATGCATTAAAGGCTGCTAAGCCTATCGGAAGTGCTCTGCCCGCATCACCCGGAGCAGCAGCCGGTAGAGTATACTTTACTGCTGAGGATGCTGTTAAGGCAAATGAGCAGGGTGAAAGAGTAATACTTGTTCGTCTTGAGACTTCACCTGAGGATATTGAAGGTATGCATGCCTCCAGAGGTATCCTGACAGTTCGTGGCGGTATGACATCTCACGCTGCAGTTGTTGCCCGTGGTATGGGTACATGCTGTGTTTCAGGCTGCGGTGAAATTAAGATAAATGAAGAAGAAAAATACTTTACTTTAGGTGGACATACAATAAAAGAAGGAGATTATATCTCCCTTGACGGTACCACAGGTAATATCTATCTTGGTGATATGAAGACTGTTGAGGCTTCAATCAGTGGTAACTTTGAGAGAATAATGAAGTGGGCTGATGAAATCAGAACACTTAAGGTTAGAACAAATGCTGATACACCGGTTGATGCAGCCAATGCGGTTAAATTCGGTGCAGAGGGGATAGGTCTTACCAGAACTGAGCATATGTTCTTCGAGCCTGAGAGAATTCCCAAGATTAGAAAGATGATATTAAGTAAGACAGAAGAAGCCAGAGAGGCAGCACTGAATGAATTAATTCCTTATCAGAAGAATGATTTTAAGGGAATATATGAGGTAATGGAAGGAAGACCTGTTACCATCCGTTTCTTAGATCCTCCGCTTCATGAGTTCGTTCCTACAGATCCTGAGGATATTGCTGATTTGGCTAAGGAAATGGGTCTTTCCGTAGCAGAGGTAAAAGCCACCTGTGAAGAACTGCACGAGTTCAACCCTATGATGGGACACAGAGGATGTCGTCTGGCTGTTACTTATCCTGAGATTGCAAGAATGCAGACCAGAGCGGTTATGGAAGCAGCAATTGAGGTTAAGAATGAAAAAGGCTTCAATGTTGTTCCTGAAATCATGATTCCGCTTGTTGGAGAGAAGAAGGAACTGCAATTTGTTAAGGAAGTTGTAGTAGAAACAGCAGAAGCTGTAAAGAAGGAAATGGGTTCCGATATCGAATACCATGTAGGTACAATGATTGAAATACCTCGTGCGTGCTTACTTGCCAATGAGATTGCAGAGGAGGCTGATTTCTTCTCCTTCGGTACAAATGACCTTACACAGATGACCTTCGGATTCTCCCGTGATGATGCAGGCAAGTTCTTGGATTCTTACTATAAGAATCAGATTTATGAGTCAGATCCATTCGCAAGACTTGACCAAAACGGCGTAGGACAGTTGGTTAGCATGGCTGTACAAAAAGGACGGGCTACCAAGCCTAATCTTAAGCTTGGTATCTGTGGTGAGCATGGCGGAGATCCTTCCACCATCGAGTTCTGCCATAAAGTCGGACTGGACTATGTGTCCTGCTCACCGTTTAGAGTACCGATAGCAAGACTTGCAGCAGCACAGGCAGCTATTGCTAACAAGTAATGCTATTCTTAGCATAACGATTGCGAAATTAATTTAAATACTGAGAACTCCGTTTCGACTATAATGGTTGCGGCGGAGTTCTTTTTTTGCTCAATTGTATTGATACGAGTGATAAAACAGCGATGGATGTTGCAGATGAAATATATTCCATAGTCATTGAGTAAGTTTGTCAAGTCATAATTCCATATTATTAAAATGAGGATTGTTCGTGCTATGTTTTAAAATTTGCTATAATATAATTATAAAAGGGAATCGCCAGAGAGTGGTTGACCAGTGAGGAGTAAAAACCTTCCTAGACTCGCCAAAGTACAGGGAAGGTTTTTTACGTTAATGACATATTAGATTAATGCTCCATATTAGCTATGATGAAAGTGTTAATATGAGCTTTTTAGTTAATCTTTATAAGTTTACTTTTATGCCGGTATAAAACCAAATCTTAAAAATTGCTGTAAATATAGCTGTAAATTAACATGTAAATATGCATTGATTATTCTTGCTGTATCATATATAATATTGACATAAGGAGATGATGATTATGCCCAATATCAAACCAATATCAGATTTAAGAAATTATACAGAGGTACTAAATGAGGTTAGGGAGGACAGCCCGGTTTATTTAACCAGAAATGGCAGAGGAGAATATGCAATTATAAAGCTTGAGGATTTAGATAAGATAAGAGCTACAATCAGATTGTTGGCAAAACTGGAAGAGGGTGAGAAATCAGCAAGAGAGAAAGGATGGCTTTCAGCGGATGATGTTGAAGCCACATTGGGATTATAACAATGCCTAAACTGGAATACTCGCCATTGGTACTGGAGGATTTACAAAATATCCGCAGTTTCATTATAGATAATTGGGGAGAGGATGCAGCCTGGAGAATCCTGTGTTTTTATTACGAGCAGCACAGGCAACAGTGAATAATTGATAAGGTAGATGATAAATAAAAAGAGGGATGAAAATGGCAAATCCAGAACTAATACAAATCATTGAGAAATTCTCAGAATCCGGATGGGATCTGATTGATGTGCCATCGAAAAAATGGCTGGCAGACAACAATTTGGCAGATGCAACGGCAGAATTAATAAAAGCAGTTGAACAGGCAGACAAGGAATGCGGAAGCTGTGGCTGTGAATTTGACCCGCTATATAAAAGGGCATTGGAGTTATTAAACGTATAAATAAAATAAGAGGGGAGCAATGTTATGAATAATGAACTGAAAATCAAAATGTACTCATTTACCATTGACTGTATTAACCCACTTGAATTGGCAGAATTCTATGCAAAGCTGCTTAAGTGGAACGTAGTATTTAATGATGAAGAATACGCATGTGTAGCTGCCCCGGGAACCAATGAGGGAGAATATCCCTGTATTTTATTTCAGAAGAATCCTGAGTATAAACCGCCTGTATGGCCGGAAGAGCCCGAGGCTCAACAGCAAATGGCACATCTTGACTTGGCCGTTAATGACTTGGAAGAAGCGGTTCAATATGCAATAAAGTGTGGTGCAACAGTCGCAGACAAGCAGTTTTCTGATCATTGGAGAGTTATGTTTGATCCTGCCGGGCACCCTTTTTGCTTATGTAATATGAAGTCGGTTATAGAAAGTGACCATTTTAAATTGTTATAAAAGGAGTTAAATCCTGTTTCAGTTACGGGTATTAATCCCATAACATGCTTTTGTAATGCCTATTATCCGATAAGGAGGACACAAGATGTCAGTACCACAGGTCAATATTATTGTGAAATATAATGATAAACAACTGACAATTCCATGCAAAAAACAGCAATCGATTTTGGATGCTCTCACAGAAAATCATATCTTTATAAGTGCTGTATGTGCGGGAAGAGGTACCTGTGGTAAGTGTAGAATCAAGGTTCTTGAGGGAGAGATCGCAATAAGCAGGGAGGATGAGTTATTCTTCTCAAAGACGGAACTGGAAGAGGGATATCGACTCTCTTGTACAGCATATCCGGGAACGGATTGTACAATATCATATGATATAAATGAAGAACGGGATTTTTATATCGTAACAGATTCCGATATTCGTATTAATAATATAAATGACAGAAAAGATAAAGTAGAAAAAGAAGATAAAGAGAAAAAAGAAAAGAAAGAAAAGAAAGAAGAGAAAGAAGAGAAAGGATTGGATGTATCATGTACGGGTTATAAGACACGCAATCCGGATTTTGATAAAAAATATATGAGTACAGATATTTCAGAGAAGAAATTTGGAATCGGCATAGATATCGGCACCACAACCATAGCAATGCAATTGACAGATTTAGAAAATGGAGAAATCATAGATACTTTTTCAACAATAAATAAGCAAAGAAGCTATGGTGCAGATGTTATCAGCCGTATAGAAAGCTCGAACAAGGGTAAAAAGGAAGAGCTTAGACAATGTATAGTTAAAGATTTAACAGAAGGTATCGGCAGATGGATTAATCCTGATACTGCTTTGCAGATTGAGCATATTGTCATTGCCGGCAATACTACAATGATACATCTTCTTATGGGATATTCTTGTGAGACCTTAGGCGTATATCCATTTACCCCGGTGAATATTAAGACGATATACACAACTTATGACAAGCTGCTGGAAGATTCAACATGGAATATACCTATTGTAATCTTTCCGGGAATATCAGCCTTTGTAGGCGGAGATATTGTAGCCGGATTATTGACATGTAATTTTGCTGATGATAAGAAGTTAAAATTACTGATTGATCTTGGAACAAATGGTGAAATGGCAATTGGCAATAGCAGAAAAATCATTGCAGCCTCTACAGCGGCAGGACCTGTTTTTGAAGGAGGAAATATCACGTTTGGTACTGGGAGTATCCCAGGTGCAATCTGTAACGTAAATATAACAGAAGGAGAATGCCATGTAAAAACCATTGCAGGCAAGCCTCCGATTGGGATTTGTGGTACCGGCGTTATAGAAGCTGTCTGCGAGCTGTTTAAGGAGGGCATTATAGATGAAACCGGTTTACTTAGGGAGGAGTATTTTGAGGACGGTTATCCTTTGGTTTATAGCAATTCTTCCGATAAATTAGTCTTTACGCAAAAAGATATAAGGGAGATTCAATTAGCCAAATCAGCCATAAGAGCAGGGGTGGAAATACTGCTAAGACGATACGGGGTGTCGTATGAGGATATTGATACTGTATATCTAGCCGGTGGATTTGGATACAAGGTGGATGTAAGAAAAGCTATGAAGATAGGTCTGCTTCCAAAGGAATTTGACGGAAAGGTTCAGGCTGTTGGTAACAGTTCATTAAGTGGTACGGTTAGATATATATGTGATAAGGATGCGATAAAACATATTGCTCATATACTGGATACATCTCATGAAATCAACTTATCGAATGATATGGATTTTAATGAACTTTATGTAAAACATATGTACTTTTAGCAGGGTAATTTCAATAAAAGGTTTTATTAAGACAGCCGGGATTATCTGCTATAAGAAAAGCACCATTGTATTGCAGAGAATGCTTACAATGGTGTTTTGAATTAGAGATTTCTTAATTCTTATATTTTTATGGGGGATTATTTTTATTGTAACTTACAGTTCAATAGGTTCAAATCTCAGGCGAACCTCAGGACATTTCTTAATTTGAGTATAATAATTCTCAGCCCAGTCCTCACCTTGGGAAGGATCATTTTCGCCGCTTGCAGGAGGTGCAAATATTTTCAGGTCCAAATCACAAGGACCGGATAACGGCTTCTCAAAGAATGCTGACATCATATCGATTGTCTTAACTCCCGGAGCCTTGTAGAACCAATATCCATTAAGCTCCATCATAAGATTTAGATCTTTAATTTCATCATCGAATATCACTTCTGCAAAATGTGGGTTTCCTTCAAAATGAAGCGGAATGGATAAGCCTGTGGAGTCTTCCGAACCGCCCCAGCGGAGTGTCACAGGGAAGGAGACTTCCTCGCCGAGTGTCATGCCAGATTTGAAATAATCATCGTGTATAATTTCCTTATAGGTTTTCATGACAGGCTGCTCGATACCCACCTCTTTATTGTTCGGGTCGGTGATTTCAAGACCTAATCTGCCGTCATCCCTAAACTGGTAAAATGTAAAGCCTGAAAACCAGGTGGCATTTTCTTCTTTTATCATATCACAGAATTCCCGAACCATTTTTGCCTGATCATAAGGACCGGTAACATCACCATCTGCATTAAATTCCGACATAAGCAGTGGCTTCTGTATTCCTCCGCACAGATAACTGAATCGCTCATAGCTGCGTTTAGTCAGATCATAAATATCCTGTACAGTTTCTCTTCTATGAGTTTTTCCTCCCCGTTCGGCGACATCATAAGGCCATCCCCAATGGAGTGCCAAATATTTGTCTATTGACCATATATCAGTCTGGCGTACGGCTTCTGTGAATTCAGCTTCTTTTTCTATTTCCTCCTTCTCGGGATCTTCAACTCCCCCGATACAGAGAATGGTTTTAACATTAGGAGCATATTCCTTTATAATTTTATGGAAACGTACAAAGAAATCTGCTACTTCCTGATATGTACAACGCTTATTAAAGGAAAACCAATTCCCGGTTGCTTCATGGTTAATGCGCAGAAACATTCGTCCAAAGGTTCTCAGATCATTTGCAATAGCGATCAGATGGTCATCTGACACATTAGGGTCAATAGTTAAGGTAAGAATAACATCCTGACCATGCCTTCTTATATCCCTCATAAAGATAAAGGGCTCATCATTAAGGTCTCCGTTTAGACCACCCTTATATGGGAAGTAATCATCATAAGGGTAATCCCATGCAAAAGATACATCATCACTGGCATGGGCTATACTCGCGCGAACAGGCCAGCCTTCATCCAAAGGATAATAACAATACATTAGATTTATCGCTCTATGCGGTCTGCCAAGCCTGTGTAAAATATAATCCTGGTTCACATAGCTGCCACGCTCACTGCCCACACCCAAGTCTACGCTGCATTTAGCCGAGCCCATATTCACGTAATATGCCTTCGAATTTTTGCTCATTTTAGTCCTCCTTACATTATGAGAGGATTATCTTCTTAATGTCTTAAGAAGATAAATCCTCCATAGATTAGGATGAGTATAACATAAACTTACATCTATAACAATGTAGTATTTTATAGTTGTTTTGTGTAATTAATAGAGTATTAACATTATAGACATATATAGATGTTGATTTATGTAAGACGATGATTTATTATATTTATATGTGAATAGATATCAGTGACTGCATAATACAACCGATGGATAACACTTTGGTATGCCTATACCCGATAAAACAATAAAAATTTTATTGTCTTGGAGGTATCCATATGATAAATTCAGTAGAGCTGCGGGAATTCCTGCTTAAAGCAAAAAAGAAAACTTATGCCGGAAAAGGTGCCGAAAGCACTCCGTCCAGACCATGTTCACATGATTTTAGATATAAGGAGAACGATTTTATTTATATTGATACTTATCTCGGAGGTGAGTGTTTTATAGGAGAAGAAGCCGTATGGAAAAACAATGCTCCGATCTGGGGAATGAATTATTGCGGAAGAGTTATAAGAGAGAATTTTTGTGGTGACTTTTTAAAATCAGCTCTGTACAAGGTACCATATGATAAGCCTTATCGGGGACCCGCATATTTTCAGGACAGAGATTATGTGTATGTATGTAAGGTTGAGGGAGCAATAGAGTGGTTTCAGGGATATGAAGAAATATTATATCTCAATGAGAAAATTTATGAATGCTATTTTCATGGCGGGAAAGTAATATAAAGGAACCGGCTTATTCGAGGACAAAACAGGTCATGATATAAATGAATTGAAAATAGCATTGTATTTTTAGATTGGTTATATTATATTGTAAGCTTATTAAAATGGTATGGAAACATACTATTATTCATGTTATGATAATTAGATACTTCAGTGTATTATGAAGAATGTATCAGCTTATAAATAAAAAAAGGATTGGTGATTGTATGAAAAAGATAAAGAAGCTTATGCTTATTGGAGTAATAACAGTTATAGCAGCAATATCCTTAATTGCATGCGGCAAAAAAAACACAGATAATGATATTGTTAATATAGGTGTAACAGATTCTCTCAGTTCGGTGAATCCTCTGCTGCAGGACGGGACAGAGGTGGTAAAATATACCACATCACTGGTATTTTTGCCATTGATGGAACTTAATAAAGATATGGAATTCGTAGGTCAACTGGCAAAAGATATTACTACACAGGACAATAAGACATTTACAATTCATTTAGATGAAAATGCGGTTTGGTCTGATGGTGAGCCTGTTACCTCCGAAGATGTAGTATTTACGTATTTGCTTTGGACCAGCCCCGAAATTGGCAGCGTAGGTATGTCTATGGAGAAGATTGTGGGAACAGGGGACGATGGATATGCAGAGCAGGGTGCCACTTCATTAAGCGGAGTTGTGGCTTTAGATGAGAAGACAGTACAGATAACCACGAAATCTGAAATGGCATTGCATTCATTTAAGAACATTTTCGGTCGCTATATTCTTACTCTGCCCAAGCATGTTCTGAAAGATGTGCCAAGAAAAGACCTTTTGTCCTATGACTGGTTTAATGCACCGACTGTTGTCAGCGGACCGTATTTTATCAGGGATGTTGATTTGAATCATTATGTAACCTTGGAAGCTAATGAGAATTTCTTTATGGGTGCACCAAAAATTAAGAATCTTAATATTAAGGTTGTAACGGCAAGTCAGCTTCTTGCCGGACTAAAATCAGGTGAAATTGACCTTGTTCAGCAGACTATGGGAGCAATTTTGCAGGAGGATTACGATTCTGTAAGAAAACTTGACAACATCACAGTATATGACGGAACACCGGTGACGATACAATCTGTTTTCTTTAATACTGAACGTGTCACGGACAGAAGGATTCGTCAGGCAATTTTGTACGGAATAGATAGGCAGACAATTCTGAGTGATTTGGTAAAGAGCGATGGTGAAATAGTGGATGGTTTCTTAGCCAGTGCAGGACCGTTTTATGATGATGTGACACCGGCAGCTTATGATCCTGATATGGCCAGGCAGCTTCTTAGTGAAGCAGAGGCCGATGGATGGGACAAATCCACTCAATATACATTCTATGTGAACAGCGGTGACACCACCTTTGTACAGATAGCAAGCTTTATAGCCGCCCAGCTTGGTGAACTGGGTCTTAATATACAGATAAATACGGTAGATATTTCAACATTGCTGTCTGTAGCAGGAACAGGTGAGTTTGATATGTTGGCCGTACAGTATACCTTTACACCTGTAGACCCTTATACTGATATCAGCTGGCTGTTATCAGAGGGGGGATGGACAAGATACTATAATGAAGAAGTTGCCAAAGCTCTTGATATAACACAGAAATCAACCGACCTTGATGAGATTATTAAACAATACAGAACAGTTACAGAGTATACTCAGCAGGATGTACCTATGATTTCTGCTTATGTTATCAGTGCTTTGGGTGCGGTAAATAACCGGCTTAAGAATGCTGTGCCGGATGTATACGGAACATTTATCAATGTCCATGAATGGGAAATTGCAAAATGACGGAGAGTTGGCAGATGGAACACTTATTACGTGTAGAGAATCTTTCAATAGCATTTGTTGAGGAAAAGAAGCAGAATGTCGTAGTAGATAAAGTCAACTTCTCTGTAAAGTCCGGAGAAGTTCTGTGTATTGTAGGCGAATCCGGCTGTGGTAAAAGTGTGACTGCTTTATCAATCCTTGGTTTACTTGGTCCTAATGCCCATATTATTGAAGGAAGTATCATATTAGATGGAAAAGATCTTCTGAAAATGAGTGAAAAAGAAATAGATAAAATCAGAGGCAATGAAGTAACCATGGTATTTCAGGATGTAATGAACAGTTTAAATCCCGTACTTACTATTGGTAATCAGCTGACTGAAGTAATTCATATCCATATGGGATATGATAAGAAAAGAGCAGGTGAATATGCCGTAAAAATGCTTAAAAAAGTAGGGCTGCCGGATGCAGAGGCTGTCATGAAGAAATACCCTCACATGCTTTCAGGCGGAATGCAGCAAAGAGTCATGATAGCCATGGCATTAGCCTGTGGACCAAAGCTAATTATTGCAGATGAACCTACTACTGCCCTGGATGTTACCATTCAACTGCAGATTATGAAGCTTTTGGTGGAGCTTCAGAAGGAATTTCATATGTCAATTGTATTAATTACCCATGATATAGGGCTTGTGGCAGAGCTTGCAGACAAAGTAATAATAATGTATGCCGGACAATTCGTCGAGGAGACTTCTGTATACAGGCTTTTTGAGCATCCTGCACATCCGTATACCAGGGCTCTTCTTGAATCGGTTCCGTGTATATATGATGATCCGTATAAGAAGCTTACATCCATCCCCGGTACTGTTCCGGAGTATTATCAGGATATCGAAGGATGCAGATTCTATGAGCGTTGCAAATATTCCGTTTTAGCCTGTAAACAGGAACAGACCTATTCTGAATTCAAAGAAGGACATTTCGTAAGATGTCACCGTGCAGAAAAGGGGGAGATTCCTTTTGTATAACAATGAAGATAATAATGGAGAGAGAAAGCCTCTGGTTGTTGTTAGTGAATTGAAAAAATACTACCCGGTAAAGGGTTTGAATATAGGTAAGAATACACCCGTCATTCATGCAGTGGATGGCGTGAATTTGGAGATATATGAAGGAGAAACACTTGGTATTGTTGGTGAATCCGGTTGTGGAAAGTCTACTATCGGACGTCAGATTGTAGCCCTGGAGAAGCCTACTTCAGGGCGTGTTATATATCAGGGAGAAACGCTTTCCGACATGCCTTTCGGGCGCCTTCGCAAGATAAGAACTCATATACAGATGGTGTTTCAGGATTCAACCTCTTCTCTTAATCCCAGAAAGCAGGTCTATGATATACTTGCAGCTCCAATGCTGTATCATGGTATTGTGGAGAAAGAAGGGCTGAACGCTGAAGTCAACAGGCTTTTGGATCTTGTCGGATTGCCAAAGTCGATGAAATACAGATATCCGCATGAATTTTCAGGCGGACAAAGACAAAGAATCGGTATTGCAAAAGCCCTGTCGGTAAAACCAAGACTGATAGTCTGCGATGAGCCTGTAAGTGCATTAGATGTGTCAGTACAGGCTCAAATTCTGAATCTGTTAAAACAACTGCAGGATGAACTGAAATTAACATATGTCTTTATTTCTCATGGACTTGGTGCGGTTCGGTATGTAAGCAGCCGTATAGCGATTATGTATCTTGGCAGAATAGTAGAAATTGCTGATACACAGGAATTGTTTGATGACCCTATACATCCATATACTCAAGCCTTGTTTGATGCTTCTCCTCTTCCGGTTCCTAAGCTTAGAGGAAGGCAGAGAATAGTTCTTAAGGGTGATATCCCGTCATCGGTAAATATTCCAAGTGGATGCAGATTTCACACCAGATGCCCGTATGCCATAGAATCCTGCAGAATTAATGACCCTGAGCTTATATCTGTTGAAGGCAGCAAAGGGCATAAGGCTGCCTGTCCGGTGCTTATGGCACAAAGATCTGAGTGAAAGAAATAGCTTTTGCAGTATAAAACATGTGCATTTAGGAATGAGGAATATAATGATTAAATACATTATAAAAAGAATAATGATTGCCATACCGGTTCTTATAGGTATTACAATTTTGGATTATGCCATTATGAGTCTTGCCGGCAGTCCCTTGGAGATGATGATTGGACCAAAGACTACTGAAGCGGCATTGGAAGCCAAAGCAATTCAGCTGGGATTGGACAAGCCCTTTTATGTTCAGTATTTTGTTTGGCTTATGAACGTGCTGCGTGGCAATCTGGGCTATTCGATAAAGAGCTATCAACCGGTAAGTCAGATTATAGGCAGCCATCTGGGACCAACACTTCTATTAATGGGAACTTCAATGCTTGTGGGATTGGCTATAGCCATACCTATCGGTATATATAGTGCAGTTCACAGATATACAAAGAGAGATTATACTCTTGTTACCATATCATTTTTTGGAACGAGTATACCCAGTTTTTTCCTGTCATTAATATTTATATACTTATTTACCGTAAAGCTTGGTTGGCTTCCGTCAAGCGGTATAAAAACTGCAGGAGGAGATGAAGGCGTGGCTGATTTAATTTGGCATCTTATCATGCCCGTCCTGATTCTTGCCATATCTATTGCAGGTTCAAACATACGTTATGTAAGAAGTGCGGTTCTTGAGATTTTGCAGAAAGATTATGTACGAACGGCAAAATCAAAAGGTATTGGGCGTTTTCTAACAATAAACAAACATGCACTTCGTAATGCTCTGATACCCATTGTAACTGTAATCGGAATGCAGATACCTATGCTTTTTGGCGGGGCGGTAATAATTGAACAGATATTTAGCTGGCCGGGGCTGGGGCTAATCACAATGAATGCCATAACAGGCAGGGATTATCCGGTAATCATGGGAGTGGCACTTCTGACGGCAGTTGTTGTGCTGCTTGCGAATCTGATAACAGATATTGTATATGCATTGGTAGATCCGACTATAAAATACTAGTTTTTGATATACTATATAAATAAACCTATTTGGGAAGCATAGGAATGGAGTTTATTATGAAGCAAAATTCTGAAGGATTAGAATATAATAACAGCACTGTTAAAATGGTAATAAGACGTTTTCGGAAGCATAAGCTTGCGGTAGCAAGCCTGTATTTTCTGTGCTTTATGACTGTTTTGGCCATACTTGCCCCTATTATTTCACCCTATGATCCGAATAAGGTCAGTACATCCTTTTCNGCACCTCCTTCACTTGCACATTGGCTTGGAACAGACCAAATTGGCAGGGACATGTTCAGCAGGTTGTTATATGCCACCAGGATATCTTTGTTTGTCGGATTTGCTACAACTGTTATATCTACCGTTATTGGAGTTGTTCTGGGACTTATTGCAGGATATTTTGGAGGTATTGTTGATATTATTATTATGCGTATAACTGATACTATTATGTCATTTCCTTATATTTTGCTGGTGCTCGTGGCAGCAGCCATATTTGGACCAGGATTGTGGAATATTATTCTTATTCTTGGCTTTGTGGATTGGCCGGGGGCAGCCAGATTAGTGCGCGGTAATGTTCTGTCACTTAGGGAAACTAATTTTGTCAAGGGAAACATAGTGGCAGGTATGCCTAACAGATATATCCTTTTTTCGGAGATACTGCCCAATACTATAGGTCCTATTCTTGTATATGCTACCTCTGTATTTGCCATAACAATATTAGACGAAGCGGCACTTGGATTTCTTGGAATGGGAGTTCAGCCTCCTACAGCAAGTCTTGGTAATATATTAAACGGAGCAGAATCAATAACCATACTGACAAGTAAGTTTTGGCTTTGGGTTCCGGCGGGTGTAATAATCATATTATTGGTTTTGAGTATTAATTTTGTTGGGGATGCACTTAGGGATGCTATAGACCCGTCAGCTAAGGAATAACATTCATTAGAGCGAAATAAATAAATATTATTGTTAAAAGATACTAATATATTGTCAGATTACACTAGGAGAATTCTACAAAATTAACAAAAGTCTGTAACGGCACTAACAAAAAGTCCGAAATTCTGTTATAATATTATATAGGAGAGTGAAGTTGTATTGTACCTGTGTTGGTTTGAGAAAGAATAGGAGAGATTTAATGTATGAATTAGGAGACTATATTATTTATGGCAACCATGGTGTATGTAGGGTAGAGGATATAGGCAGTCTTGATATATCCGGTGTCGACAACAGCATTGAATGTTATACACTTCAACCTGTATTTTCGAAGGCAAGCACATTATATACCCCGGTAGATAATGATAAGGTGTCAATGAGAAAAGTGATAACCAATGAAGAGGCTCTGGAGCTGATTGAAAGAATACCGGAGACGCCATTATTATGTATAGAGAACGATAAGCAAAGGGAAGAGGCTTACAAAGAGGCTTTAAGACATCACAACTGTACAGATTGGGTTAAGATTATAAAGACGTTGTATGTAAGAAAACAGGAACGCTTATCCCAGGGTAAAAAGCTTACATTTACTGATGAAAAATATCTAAGCATTGCTCAGGATTTTCTCTATGGAGAGTTGTCTATTGCCATGGATATTGATAAAGAGGAAGTTGAGAATCTGGTAATGGAACGCTTAGAGCAGTTTAATACAGTATAATAATAAGACAGCTTATTCCGGCTGCTAAAGAGCGGAATAAGCTTTGGATCAATATCAATTGATAACTGTGAAACACGACTTGGTTCCGGTCGTGTTTTTGGTTTTATTGAGATTACCGGTATTATGTTGACAAAACACAGGCTGCAAAGTATAATAATAAAAATTAATGAATAAATATGCATAAGAGGTGTTTAAATATGAAGAAGAAAGTATTTGTAGACGGTTCGAGCGGAACAACGGGTCTGGAGATTAATGAAAGACTGGCAAAGTATGATAATATTGAAGTTATTAAGATTGACTATGATAAACGTCGGGATATAAAGGAACGCCAAAAAATTTTAAATGAGGCAGATTTGGTGTTTTTATGTCTTCCGGATGAAGCAGCAAAGGAATCAGTGAGTCTGATTACAAATCCTGACACTAAGATTATTGATGCCAGTACTGCCCATAGGACTGCGAAGGGATGGACTTATGGACTTCCGGAATTGTCACCTTTATACAAAGAAGCGATAAAAAACAGTAAGAGAGTATCTAATCCGGGCTGCCATGCTACCGCATTTGCGCTGTCAATATATCCGCTGGTACATCAAAATGTTATGCAGGAGGATTATCCTGTATCATGCCATAGTATTACAGGCTACAGCGGCGGCGGAAAAGCTTTGATTGAGAAATATGAGTCGGATTTAGAGGATAATCCTTATACAAAAGCACCAAGACCTTATAGCCTTGGGCTCAATCATAAGCACCTAAAGGAAATGATGCTGCATAGCGGACTGTCCAAAATTCCGGTTTTTCTTCCTGTTGTAGCCAATTATTATAAGGGTCTGGCAACATTTATTCCTATCCATACAAGACTTCTTAACAAAAAACTTGATGGTAAAGAGCTGCACAGTTTGCTTATGGAACACTATGGGAATCAGCATTTTGTGAAAGTGATGCCATATATTGATAAAAACGCACTACAGGACAGTTCAATCAACAGTATGGTTTATTCCGAGGGTATTATATTTGACGGCGGGATAGATATTACTGCCTGTAATAATACTAACAAGGCTGAGATATTTGTTATAGGTAATTGTGAGGAAGGAATATCTATGATAGTGACCAGGCTGGACAATCTGGGCAAGGGAGCTTCAGGAGCAGCCATTCAGAACATGAATCTTATGTTAGGCTATGACGAGACTTTCAGTCTGCAAAGCTAAAATATAATATTACGAATTTATTGAAGTATTTTTATATATGAAGTATTATTAAGATGTCATTTCTAATTAAATGGAGAAGAAAGATTCTCGGTTGTTCTTAAAAGCATGGAGGGTCGTGTAATTATGAAACTGGATTTTGACAGCAGATTAAAGGATGTTTATAAGAATCCCATAGGAAAAGACATTATTAATAAGCTTTTGATTCAATTAAACAAAAACAGAATGCTCATAACAAATCCCATTGTAGGAAATCTTCGTATAAGGACTCTGGCAGACTTAACAAAAAAATCAATTGACCGAAGCTTCTATCAAAGTGTTTTGGATCTCCTTAACAGTGAGCAGGATATAAACCCTAATTTGCGGAGTAAATCAGACCGCAAATGGTGGAAGGAAGCTGTAATATATCAGATTTATCCCAGAAGCTTTCAGGACTCTGACGGAGACGGAATCGGAGATTTAAGAGGAATATGCTCCAGACTTGATTATCTTAAGGAGCTTGGTGCAGATGCAATATGGCTCTCTCCCATATATGACTCACCAAATGATGACAACGGATATGATATCAGGGATTATTTTTCCATTATGAAAGAATTCGGGATCATGGAGGACTTTGACAGGCTTCTTGATGAGGTTCATCAAAGAGGAATGAAGCTGATAATGGATCTGGTAATTAATCATACATCTGATGAGCATGCATGGTTTGTTGAGGCTCTGAAGGGGTCGGAAAAATACCGGAATTACTATCATTTTGTAAAGAATAAGGATGGGAATTTACCGAACAACTGGGCATCCTTTTTTGGCGGTCCGGCTTGGAATTATTATGAAGAATTGGATTCATGGGCTCTACATATATTTTCCAAGAAGCAGATGGATCTTAACTGGGAAAACCCTGATATGAGACAGGATATAATTGCAATGATAAAATGGTGGCTGGAAAAGGGAGTGGATGGCTTTAGACTTGATGTTATCAATTTCATATCCAAGAAAGAAGGTCTTCCGGATGGCGATAAATTAATCGGAAAGCTAATGGGTTTTTGCGGAGTGGAGCATTATTTTTACGGATCGAAGCTTCATGAATATCTGCGTCAGCTTAAAAAGGAAGCATTTGAGCCATATGATGCTTTTACCGTAGGAGAGACTCCCGGAGTAGGCATGGAGATGGGTAAGCTCCTTACTGCTGCCCAAAGAAAAGAACTGGATATGATATTTTCTTTTGACCATATAGAAACACCCGGACATGGCAAGTTTGATGATTATCGTTATGATCTGAATTATTTCAAGGAATATATGATTGACTGGATGGAGAATTACAGCCAATACGGCACAATGTCATTGTTCTTTGAAAATCATGATAATCCGCGGATGATATCGAAGGTTAATCCTAATCCGGCTTATCGAACGGTGCTAGGGAAGCTGCTGGCTATGATGCAGCTGACACTGAAGGGAACACCTTTCATATATCAGGGACAGGAAATCGGAGCAATCAATCAGGAGTTCTCATCTATAGAAGATTTTAGAGATATAGAGAGTATCAACCTTTACAATGATCTGATTAGAAGGCAGGATGAGGAATCGGCATTGAATAAAATCCTTGCAGGAAGCCGCGACCATGCAAGAACTCCGATGCTATGGAATAATGATAAAAATGCGGGGTTCACCTGCGGTACACCGTGGATTGGCATTCATACGGATTATCAAAAGTACAATGTGGAAACACAGCTTAAGGATGAGGATTCCATTCTTAATTTCTATAAGAAACTGATTAAGCTGCGTAAGGAGAATGAAGCTTTAATCTACGGCGATATAAGGATATTGGATAAAAAGAGGAGGGATTCTTTTGTCTATCTGCGAAAATTAATGGGCAATATGTTCTTAATTGAATGTAATTTATCACAGAATTATATAGTTAAAAAGAAAAAGAGGACTCCATGCGAGCTCGTTCTGTCAAATTATCAAGGGGAATATGATATGCTCAGACCATATGAAGCAAATCTTTACAGAGTTTTGAAACAGCAGAGAGACTGTTAAATCAGGTATATAATCGACACGCAAGTACGCAGGGGATAATTGAGTATAAGATAAGGGAGGTTAATCGTATTGACTGATGCATTGGATGTTAAATCACTGACGGATGAACAGATTACTGCAAAAGCAAAGGAATTGGTAAGAGAAATGACTCTTGAGGAGAAGGCTTCTTTATGCTCCGGAGAGGATGTATGGCATTTAAAATCAATTGAGAGACTGGGATTATCCTCGATATTAGTAACAGACGGACCTCATGGGCTTCGTAAGCAGGTGGACAGAACGGATGAGCTGGGAATAGGTGAAAGTGCACCTGCAGTGTGTTTTCCGACAGCAAGTGCTTTTGCCTGCAGCTTTGACAGAGAGCTTGCTTATGAGATAGGAAAAGCCCTGGGTGAAGAATGTCTTAAGGAAGGGATATCTGTCCTTCTTGGTCCGGGAGCCAACCAAAAGAGGAGCCCGCTTTGCGGAAGGAATTTTGAGTATTATAGTGAGGATCCGCTGCTTTCGGGAGAGATGGCCGCAGCTTTCATTCAGGGAGTACAAAGCATGGGAGTCGGAACATCTCTTAAGCATTATGCAGCAAACAATCAGGAAACGCGCCGTATGTCCATTGATGTCATTGTAGACGAAAGAGCACTTCGTGATATATACCTGCGTGGATTTGAGATTGCAGTAAAGAAGGGTAAGCCTTGGACTGTTATGTGTGCGTACAACAAGGTAAACGGTACATATTGCAGTGACAATGCATACCTGCTCACGGAGATTCTTAGAAATGAGTGGGGCTTTAAGGGACTTGTAATATCAGACTGGGGTGCTGTAAATAACAGAGTAAAAGGAATATCGGCAGGTCTTGATTTGGAGATGCCCGGCAACAAGGGCTATAATGATAAAAAGATAATAGAAGCAGTTCAGAAAAAAACATTACCTGAGAGCGACCTTGACATTGTTGCGGAACGCATAATTGAGCTTATTCTTAAGTCCATGCGTACAAGAAAAGAGCATGCATCCTGTGACATGGACGCACACCACAGGCTTGCCGTCGATGCACATAAGCAGTCAGCAGTATTATTAAAAAATGAAAACAATATACTTCCCGGATTTATTAATCAGAATGCTGCTGTAATTGGCATGCTGGCCAAGAAGCCAAGATATCAGGGAGCCGGAAGTTCCAAAGTTAATCCATACCGCTTGACTAATGCATGGGATGCACTGGTAAGCAAGGGAGTTAAGGCGGAATATGCATCCGGATATTCANTGGACAAAAATACGGATGAATCAGGCGAAAGTCAAAGCCTAATAGAAGAAGCCTGCAAAGTTGCGAAGGGTAAGGATATAGTGTACATATTTGCAGGACTTCCTGAGGGTTATGAATCAGAAGCCTTTGACCGTGAGAACTTGTCATTGCCTGATGTGCAGAATCGATTAGTAGAAGCAGTATGTAAGGTGAATCCTAATGTAGTTGTGGTTCTTGCCTGCGGTGCCCCTGTAGAGCTTCCATGGGTCAATCAGGTGAAAGGTATACTGCTTTCCTATCTTGGAGGAGAAGGAAGCGGAGAGGCTATAGCGGATCTTCTTCTTGGCACAGCAGTTCCGTCAGGAAAGCTTGCTGAGACATGGCCGCTGTCTCTTGAGGATAATCCATCCTATAATTATTTTCCCGGAGGCAGAACAACTGTTGAATACCGGGAAAGCATATATGTCGGATACCGATATTATGAGAAGGCGAATAAGCCCGTTCTGTATCCGTTTGGACACGGTCTGTCATATACAGGCTTTGAATATTCCGATCTTAAGATATCTCCTGTAGAGGCGGAATTTGGCGAAGAGATAGAGATTTCATTTAATATAAAAAATACAGGCACGGTTGAAGGAAAGGAAACAGCTCTGGTATTCGTATCCTGTCCGGACAGTAAGATGTTTATGCCTGAAAAGGAATTATGCGGCTTTGATAAGGTAAGCTTAAAGCCCGGTGAGGTTAAGAATATCAGCATAAGAATCAACACAGAGCAGTTCGGATACTATAATACCGAGATTGGAAAACGGTATACACCAACCGGCGAATATCACATAAAGGTTGGATCCGGCTCGGCTTCAATACATCTTACGGATACGGTAAGGATAGTCAGTCCGGACATGCACGAACCCGATTATCGCTCAAGTGCTCCCACGTATTATAACCTGCCCACCGGTTCTTTAGTTATACCAGATGAAGAATTTGCTGCTCTTTACGGCAAGAGACTGCCTTCCGGAGACGGTCCCGCAAAACGCCCTTATACTACAAGCAACTGTATTCTGGATGTACAGCATACGTTTGTAGGGAAAATATTAACGCGGGCAATTAATAAAAAGGTAAAAGAGAATTCGAGCGGTGCTGAAGATGACGAAGCAATGATGTATGCAGTAATGTATGAAATGCCGTTTGATTTTCTGGTAAGATCAAGCAACGGTGTACTGACAGACCGGATGATGGAAGGAATATTGGATTTATTAAACGGTCATTTCTTTAAAGGAATATGGAAGCTTATTAAAAAATAACATATATGTAATATTTAACAGACTGTTATAGATCAGGACAGTTACCTGACCGGCTGTCAGGCACATTAACCATATATATTAAGCAGAAGGGGATGCACATACAAGAAATTCATTATCGTGCATCCCCTAAGTATTTAAGTAACCTTTTATTATTTATCTTCTTCTATAACAATAAATTTCTTCATTAATTGGTGAAGCTCATCTAATAAATGCTTACCTGTCTCTAAGTCCAAACCCAGATTGCATACAAGCTTCTCAGGTATGATTAGAGCTTCATCCTGAAAATCCTTGCCCTTCTTGGTAAGACTGATGTATACATTTCGTTCATCCATTTTACTTCTGTTGCGGTTAATATAGCCTTGAGCCTCAAGCTTCTTCAGCAGAGGGGTCAATGTACCGGAATCCAAGAAAAGCTTTTCTCCGAGCTTCTTAATAGTTATATTATCTTCTTCCCACAGAGCCATAAGTATAATATATCCTGTATAGGTCAAACCATAGGGGTCAAGAAGAGGTTTGTATTGTCTGATAATTTCCTTAGAACATACATACAGTGAAAAACATAGTTGATTATCAAGTCTTAAACGTTCATATCTTTTCTCTTTATCGTCTTGTGTTGTTTGAGTTTTCATTTTGACATCCTTTCTATCTGATTAATAGTAACAATACAAGATAAATTATTGCACATAATATAGCTGCACAATTTAATTTTATACAATTATATTTAAAAAGTCAACAAAAAGGTATTGACAAAAACAAAAAATAGTATAAAATATAATTGAACACAATACAATGCAATACATAATTTATTATATATAGTGTAGAATATAACTGCAAAAGATACTGAAATTCTCAGAATATTAGTGAAAGGAAGTAATCATATGAAAAACTTTAAACAAATGGTTGAAGACCGTCGTTCATATTATGCTATTAATAAAAATTCTCCAATTTCAGATGATAAAATCCGTGAAATTATTGAGCATGCTATAAAATATGTACCGTCTGCATTTAATTCGCAGAGTGCCAGAGTGGTTCTTCTTCTGGGAGAAAACCACGACAGACTGTGGGAGATTACAAGAGAGACATTGAGAAAGATAGTTCCTGCGGATGCTTTTTCCTCGACAGATAAGAAAATTGATGGATTTAAGAACGGTTACGGAACAATCATGTTTTTTGAAGACCAGGCAGTAATAAAAGGACTTCAGGAACAGTTTTCACTGTATGAGGAACATTTTCCCGTTTGGTCTCTCCAATCCTCCGGAATGCTGCAATATACTGTCTGGATAGCAATAGAAGCATCCGGTTTAGGAGCATCATTACAGCATTACAATCCACTGATTGACGAAGAAGTTAAGGAAACGTGGAATTTGCCAAAAGAGTGGAAGCTGTTAGCCCAGATGCCTTTTGGAACACCTGTAAAAGAACCCGATGAAAAGGATTTTCTGCCGACAGATGACAGGTTTAAGATGTTCTCATAAGGAAATAGAGCATAAGAACATTAACAATAANATCATTTATTATTATAAATGATTTTATATAAGTGCTGTTTCATAATAAATGGAGATTTGGGTATTCTCCTAATGAAACAGCACTATTATAATAATTAAATGAAGAGTAATTGGATGCTGTATCAAAATATAGTATAATCAATCTATTGAATCAATTAATCCAGAAGAAACAATCGGTATAAATACCGGTCAATTGGCAGATGGTATTTAGAAAAGATGAGCAAGAAGAAACAGATAATAATATTTAAGAAAACATATCAGAAAGGGAGAAGAATTATGTATAATGAATGGTCACTTGATATTCTTTATAAGGGATTGGAGGATAAGAAATATAAAGATGATTTTAATAAGCTTAAACAGTTGATAAATGATATAGAAAGCTTCAGTAAGATTCTGTCCGATGGCGGGAATGAGGAAGAGCTTCTTTTAAAAGCTATTGAATATATAGAGCAGTACAAGGTATTAAGTGATTCCTTAATGATATACTTAACTTTAAGAGAATCTGTAAACACAACAGACAGTGAGATTGTCAATGAGCTTAATATTCTTACCAAACAGTTAAG
>JGI24710J26742_10000765_pt1 | contig 30181 bp, 23 predicted proteins | sample BioPla2DNA2_FD_26742 | JGI IMG/M metagenome (IMG submission 26742)
GGACGATCACCTCGAAGTGCTTGTCGTTAATCTTCACCCCTTGCAGGCGGTACACGTCCTGCACCTCGTTCACGATGTACTCCTGAACGGCGGTGGGTCCCTTGATGGCCAGGATGTCGGCGGGGGTGATGGCACCGTCTGACAACGGCATTCCCGCCCGGATGTAGTCGTTCTCTTGAACCAGTATCTGTTTGGATAGTGGCACCATGTACTTCTTAACCTCTCCGGTTTTAGAGGTGACCGAGATCTCTTGGTTGCCTCGCTTGATCCGCCCGAACGACACCTCACCGTCGATTTCCGAAACGACGGCGGGGTTGGACGGGTTGCGTGCCTCGAACAGCTCCGTTACGCGTGGTAGACCACCGGTAATGTCGCCTGCCTTCCCGATGGCGCGGGGTATCTTTACCAGGATGTCGCCAGCTTTGATGCTGTCACCTTCGTTTTTCACGATGTGCGAGCCGAGCGGGAGTGTGTAACTGCGCAAGACATTGTCTTCAGCGTCAACGATATGGGCTGCAGGGGCTTTCCGCTTATCGCGCGACTCGATGATCACCTTCTCTTTCAGCCCGGTCTGCTCGTCAGACTCCACCTTGTAGGTGATGTTCTCGGTGAGGTTCTCGAATTGGATCTTTCCGGTAGCCTCAGATACGATGACCGCGTTGAAGGGATCCCACTCGCAGATGAGGTCGTCTTTCTTCACTTTGTCGCCCTGGTTGAAGTAGAGCTTGGAGCCATACGGAACGTTGTGAGATAGCAGGACGATCTTTGTGTTTGGGTCAACCACCCGCATTTCTACCAAGCGGCTAACCACCACCTTATGTGGGATGCCCTCCGCATCCTTTGTCTCCACGTAACGCAGTTCTTCAAACTCCAGGATACCGTCGTACTTGGTGACGATGCGGTTCTCGGTGGCGATGTTAGAGGCGATACCCCCCACGTGGAATGTACGTAGCGTGAGCTGGGTACCAGGTTCGCCGATCGACTGGGCAGCGATAACGCCCACGGCCTCTCCCTTGTGCACGATCTTGCCCGTGGCAAGGTTGCGTCCGTAGCACTTGCAGCAGACCCCTTGCGGCGCCTCGCACGTGAGTACCGAGCGTATCTCTACTCGCTCGATGGGCGACTCATCTATCTTTTTCGCGATTTCCTCGGTGATCTCCTCGCCGGAGTGTACCAGGATATCTCCCGTGTTGGGGTGTTGCACGTCGTGTACCGATACCCGACCCAGGATACGCTCGTAGAGCGACGCGATGATCTCGTCGTTGTTCTTGATAGCCGTGGCTGTCAGACCGCGCAGCGTGCCGCAGTCTTCCTCGTTGACAATGACGTCTTGCGATACGTCCACCAGTCGGCGGGTGAGGTAACCGGCATCGGCCGTCTTTAGCGCGGTGTCGGCTAGACCCTTACGTGCACCGTGGGTGGAGATGAAGTACTCCAGTACAGATAGGCCCTCCTTGAAGTTTGCCAAGATGGGGTTCTCGATGATCTGCGCGCTTTCAGCACCGCTCTTTTGCGGCTTCGCCATTAACCCGCGCATGCCGGCAAGCTGACGAATCTGCTCGCGAGAGCCCCGGGCACCGGAATCGAGCATCATGTACATCGGGTTAAAACCCTGGTCGTCTTCCGACAGTTGCTTCAGTAGGATGTTAGACAGCTTGGAATTGATGTGCGTCCATGTGTCGATGATCTGATTATACCGCTCGTTGTAGGTGATGAAGCCCATGTTATAGTTGTCCATGATCTGCTCCACCTCGTCGTATCCCTCCTGTATGAGGTCCTCCTTCTCCTTCGGGATGATGATGTCATCGAGGTTGAAAGAGAGCCCTCCCTTGAAGGCCATGTTGAACCCGAGGTCCTTGATGTCGTCGAGGTATTGTGCGGTGCGGGCTACGCCACAGGCTTTGATGACCTTGCCGATGATGTCTCGGAGCGATTTCTTGGAGAGCAACTCGTTCACGTACCCTACCTCCTTGGGGATCGCTTCGTTCGTGATCACGCGGCCCACGGTTGTCTCGTGCATTTTGCGAATAGGGTTTCCCTCTTCGTCGATGTCATCTACCACCACTTTCACCAGCGCGTGAACGTCCACGACGCCTTCGTTGTACGCGATAATGGCCTCCTCCTCACCGTAAAAGTGCATCCCCTCGCCTTTGGCGCCGGGCCGAATCTTGGTGATGTAGTAGAGTCCCAGTACCATGTCTTGTGATGGTACGGTAATGGGTGCCCCGTTGGCGGGGTTGAGGATGTTGTGTGACGAGAGCATGAGCAGTTGCGCCTCCAGGATAGCCTCGTTGCCCAGCGGCAGGTGCACAGCCATCTGGTCGCCGTCGAAGTCCGCGTTAAACGCGGTACATGCCAGTGGGTGTAACTGGATTGCCTTCCCCTCAATTAGTTTGGGCTGGAATGCCTGGATACCCAGTCGGTGTAGGGTGGGGGCACGGTTGAGTAGTACCGGGTGTCCCCTCATCACATGCTCCAGAATGTCGTACACGACCGGTTCCTTGCGGTCGACGATCTTTTTGGCCGACTTCACCGTCTTCACGATGCCGCGCTCTATAAGCTTGCGAATGATAAACGGCTTGTACAGTTCAGCCGCCATATCTTTGGGTAGCCCGCACTCGTGCATTTTCAGCTCGGGTCCCACCACGATTACCGAGCGGGCCGAGTAGTCAACACGCTTGCCAAGCAGATTTTGGCGGAAGCGCCCTTGCTTCCCCTTGATGCTGTCGGAGAGCGACTTGAGGGGTCGGTTAGATTCGGTCTTGATGGCGCTCGATTTGCGGGAGTTATCGAACAGCGAGTCGACGGCTTCCTGTAACATTCGCTTCTCGTTGCGTAGGATCACGTCAGGTGCCTTGATGTCGATGAGTCGTTTCAGTCGGTTATTACGGATAATTACCCGGCGGTAGAGGTCGTTAAGGTCCGATGTGGCAAAGCGACCTCCATCCAGGGGTACCAGGGGCCGCAAATCTGGCGGTATCACGGGTACCACCTTCATGATCATCCATTCCGGCCTGTTGATGTTCCTTGAGCCACGGAAGGCTTCCACGACCTGCAATTGCTTTAACGCTTCGTTCTTGCGTTGTTGCGATGTCTCTGTGTCCGCTTTGTGGCGGAGGTGGTTGGCCAACTTATCCAGGTTAAGACGCTCGAGCAGGTCGAGTAGAGCGGGTGCCCCCATTTTCGCGATAAATTTGTTGGGGTCGCTATCCTCGAGCATTTGGTTCTCCTTTGGAAGCGAATCCAACAACTCCAGGTACTCTTCTTCGGTGAGGAGGTCTTTCTCCGCCACCTTTTCCTCAAGCACTCCAGGTTGGATAACCACGTACCGCTCGTAGTAGATGATGGAATCTAACTTCTTTGTGGGGATCCCCAGCAGGTAACCAATTTTGTTGGGTAGGGAGCGGAAGTACCAGATGTGCGCGACGGGTACCACCAGGTGGATGTGACCTGTACGCTCGCGGCGCACATTCTTCTCCGTCACTTCCACGCCGCAACGGTCGCATACGATGCCCTTGTATCGGATACGCTTGTACTTGCCGCAGTGGCACTCGTAGTCCTTCACCGGGCCAAAGATGCGCTCGCAGAAAAGGCCATCGCGCTCCGGCTTGTAGGTGCGGTAGTTGATGGTCTCGGGCTTAAGCACTTCGCCGTACGAGTTCTCGAGGATACGTTCGGGCGAGGCCAGACCGATAGTAATTTTTGAAAAGTTACTCTTTATTCTTGTCTCTTTTCTAAATGCCATGTCTATATCGTGTAAAGAGTTGTTGTATAAAACTGGTTGGTTAATCCTGAGCAATCAACCGATCGGGTAATCAAGCAATCTTGAGAAATCGGGAAATTTAATTGTCGGAATTCATCGCGATTGATTAATCGAGGCTGACGTTGAGTCCCAATCCCCTTAGCTCGTGAAGTAGCACGTTGAGTGACTCGGGGATACCGGGTTGCGGCATCGCCTCGCCCTTCACGATGGCTTCGTACGCTTTGGAGCGGCCCACCACGTCGTCCGACTTGATGGTCAGGATCTCTTGCAGGATATGTGCCGCGCCGAACGCCTCCAGCGCCCACACCTCCATCTCGCCGAAGCGTTGCCCACCGAACTGTGCCTTGCCACCCAACGGTTGTTGCGTGATAAGCGAGTAGGGGCCGATGGAGCGGGAGTGCATCTTGTCTTCCACCATATGGCCCAGCTTGAGCATGTAGATGACGCCCACCGTGGCCGGCTGGTCGAACTGTTCACCTGTACCGCCATCGTACAGGTAGGTTTTACCGTACGCCGGTATCCCCGCTTTCTTGGTCCACTCGTTGAGGTCATCAATCGAGGCACCATCAAAGATGGGTGACGAGAACTGTACACCGAGCTCCTTGCCTGCCCAGCCGAGAACCGTTTCATAAATCTGTCCCAGGTTCATGCGCGATGGCACACCCAGGGGGTTCAACACGATGTCCACCGCCGTGCCGTCAGCCAGGAATGGCATATCTTCTTGCCGCACGATTTTCGATACGATCCCCTTGTTACCATGTCGCCCGGCCATCTTGTCGCCCACCTGTATCTTGCGCTTCTTGGCCACGTAGACCTTCGCGATTTGCATGATGCCCGAGGGGAGCTCATCACCAATGGTGAGGTCGAACCGCTTTCGCTTCACCTCGGCGTCGAGCTCCTTGTAGCGACGTAGGTAGTTGATCACGGTTGTGCGGATTAACTCGTTTTTGTGAGGGTCATTGGTCCACTTGTTGAGCTGTACCGACTGGTAGTCTATCCCGGTAAGGACCTTAGCAGTAAACTTCGCACCCCGGGCAATGACGTCCATATCGGTGTAGTCCTTCACGCCCGCGGACGACTTACCTTCCGTGATCTTCAGCAGTTTGTCGATGAGCACCTTCCGGAGCGCTTCCATTTTTTCTTCGTACTCCTCCTCCATCTTGGGTAGGAGCGCTTTATTGGAGGGCTTGGTTTTCCCTTTTCTGGATGCCTTTGAGAAGAGGTTGTTGTGTACCACTACCCCCTTGAGCGAGGGGGATGCCTTGAGCGAGGCGTCCTTCACGTCGCCAGCCTTGTCGCCGAAGATGGCGCGTAGTAGCTTCTCCTCGGGCGACGGGTCGGATTCCCCTTTCGGCGTGATCTTCCCGATGAGGATATCGCCCGGTTTTACGCGGGCTCCCACGCGGATAATACCCCGTTCATCGAGGTCCTTGGTGGCCTCTTCACTCACGTTCGGAATGTCGGAGGTAAGTTCCTCCATGCCCCGTTTCGTTTCCCGTACTTCCAGTGCAAATTCCTCCACGTGGATGGAGGTGAATATGTCTTCACTCACCAGTCGCTCGTTGAGGACGATCGCGTCTTCAAAGTTATACCCTTTCCACGGCATGAAAGCCACACGTAGGTTCTTACCCAATGCCAGTTCCCCGTTCTTGGTGGCATACCCCTCCGTGAGCATTTCGCCCGGTTTCACCTTTTGGCCCACCTTACAGATGGGGTGCAGGTCGATGGTGGTGTTCTGGTTGGTCTTCCTGAATTTGGGAAGTTCATACGTTTTTACCGCGTCTTCGAAGCTTGTGAATGCCTCTTCCTCGGTACGGTCATACTTGATCTGGATGGTGGCGGAGTCGACGTACGTAACTTCGCCATGGCCTTCAGCAACGATTTGCGTGCGCGAGTCCCGGATGACCCGCTCCTCGATACCGGTGCCCACGATGGGGGCTTCTGGCCGCACGAGAGGTACCGCCTGGCGCATCATGTTCGAGCCCATGAGCGCACGGTTGGCATCGTCGTGCTCCAGGAAGGGGATCAGTGATGCGGCGATGGACGCGATCTGCATCGGCGACACATCCATCAGATCGACCTCCTCGGGTGATACCACGGGATAGTCGACATCTTTCCTCGCCTTGACCCGCGGGTTCAAAAAGTTCCCCTTCTTGTCCAGCGGGGCGTTCCCTTGGGCGATCATTTGGTCCTCCTCCTCTTCGGCGGCCAGGTAGATCACCTCGTTGTTGTTGACGTTGACCACGCTATCCTCTACCTTCCGGTAGGGTGTTTCAATAAAGCCGAGGTCGTTGATCTTCGCGTAGACGCAGAGCGATGAGATAAGGCCGATGTTGGGACCTTCGGGGGTCTCGATGGGGCAGAGGCGCCCGTAGTGGGTATAGTGCACGTCGCGCACCTCGAACCCTGCCCGCTCGCGGGAGAGACCGCCCGGCCCCAGCGCCGAGAGACGCCGCTTGTGGGTAAGCTCGGCCAGCGGGTTGGTTTGGTCCATGAACTGCGACAGCGCATTGGTCCCGAAGAAAGTGTTGATTACCGACGAGATGGTCTTCGCGTTGATGAGGTCAATGGGTGTGAATACCTCATTGTCTCTTACGTTCATTCGCTCCCGGATGATCCGAGCCATCCGGTTGAGGCCTATGCCGAACTGGGTGTAGAGTTGCTCACCTACCGTGCGTACGCGGCGGTTGCTCAGGTGGTCTATATCGTCTACGATGGCTTTTGAGTTGACCAGCTCGATGAGGTACTTGATGATCTCGATGATATCCTCCTTGGTGAGGACCCGGGTATCCATATCGATGTCGAGCTCCAGTTTCTTGTTGATACGGTAGCGGCCCACCTCGCCCAGGTCGTACCGCTTCTCAGAGAAGAAGAGGTTATTAATTACCTCGCGTGCGCTGGAGTCATCTGCCGGCTCAGCACTTCGCAGCAGGCGGTATATGTGGCGTACCGCGTCGATTTCGGTGTTGCTCGGGTCTTTCTGCAGGGTGTTGTAGATGATGGAGTAGTCGGTACTGTTGGCACTCTCCTTGTGAAGCAGGATATACGGTACCTTTGATTCAAGGATGGCATCGATATGATCCTGTTCAAGGATGGTTTCCCGTTCGATGATGATCTCGTTTCGCTCGATCGAGGTTACCTCACCGGTATCCTCGTCCACGAAGTCCTCCATCCACGACTTCAAGACGCGGGCGGCCAGCTTGCGGCCGATCACCTTCTTGAGGTTCGTCTTGTTGGCCTTCACCTCTTCCGCCAGGTCGAAGATCTCCAGGATATCCTTGTCGCTCTCGAAGCCAATGGCGCGTAAGAGGGTGGTGACGGGAAGCTTCTTCTTCCGGTCGATGTAGGCGTACATCACGCTGTGGATATCAGTGGCAAACTCAATCCAAGAGCCTTTAAACGGGATCACGCGTGCCGAGTAGAGCACGGTACCGTTCGCGTGAAGGCTTTGACCAAAGAACACGCCCGGTGAGCGGTGAAGCTGCGAGACGATGACCCGTTCGGCACCGTTGATGACGAACGTGCCCTTTTCGGTCATGTAGGGTATGGTGCCCAGGTAAACATCCTGGATGACAGGGGCGAAGTCCTCGTGATCGGGGTCGGTGCAGTAGAGGTAGAGCTTGGCCTTGAGCGGAACACTGTAGGTAAGCCCCCTATCTAAGCACTCCTCAATGGTGTAACGGGGTGGGTCCACGTAGTAGTCGAGGAATTCCAGCACGAAGTTGTTGCGGGTGTCGGTAATAGGGAAGTTTTCCGAGAAAACCTTGTACAATCCCTCATTCTTTCTACTTTCTGGGGGAGCGTCGAGCTGAATGAAATCTTGAAACGACTTCAACTGGATCTCCAGGAAATCGGGGAAGTCGAGCGGGTTTTTAATCGACGCGAAATTTATTCTTTGGTTGGCGTTTTTTGAAGACATGGAAATGAGTTTATGAACCTACTATATATTGACACAAAAGGTTAAGAATCTTCAGATATGAAGATTCCTAACCGTATTAACCTGAAATAGGTGAATGCTATTTAAGTTCAACTTCTGCTCCGGCCTCTTCAAGTTGTTGTTTTAAAGCGTCTGCTTCGTCCTTAGTTACACCTTTCTTCAATTCAGTAGGAGCGTTGTCCACTAACTCCTTGGACTCTTTCAGGCCGAGGCCCGTGAGCTCCCTGACTGCCTTCACCACGGCGAGCTTAGCGGTACCGTGGCTCTTGAGAATCACGTCGAACGATGTTTTCTCTTCCTCGGCGGCTTCACCACCGGCTGCGGGACCCGCGGCAACAGCTACTGCCGCGGCTGCCGGTTCGATGCCGTATTCAGTTTTTAAAATCTCGGCCAGTTCGTTAACCTCTTTTACTGTTAAGTTAACCAAGTCTTCAGCAAATTTTTTTAAGTCTGCCATTGTTGTTTTTATTTAAATTGATTGATTACTAATTCTGTTTAAAACGGGTTACCCCTCTTTTTCTGATAGCGTTTCTAACACGCCGTGCAGGATGTTGCCACCCGATTGCAGCGCGGAGATAACGTTCTTTACCGGCGACTGCAAGAGCGCGATAACGTCTCCTATAAGTTCCGTCTTGCTCTTGATACTTACAAGCGTGGGTAGTGTTTCGGCGCCTATGAAAAAGCTTTCCTGCACGTACGCCCCCTTGAGGGAAGGTATCTTCTTGGCTTTGTATTTATCAATGAGCTTGGCGGGGGCGTTGGCCACGTTGGAGAACATGATCGCGGTATTGCCCTTCAACAGGGGGTACATCTCCTCGTAGTTCCCCTCGAGCGACTCGAACGCTTTCTTTAACAGGGTATTTTTCACCATTACCAGCTTGATCTCCTGCTTGGAGCACTCTCTCCTCAACTCACTCGTCTTCGCGGCATCAAGTGTCGCGATATCGGTCAAGTAGAAGTTCTCGTACTCCTGCAGGTTGGCTGCCAACTGCTCTATGATCTGTTTTTTATCTTCCTTTCTCATACGATTGGTCTTTTCGTTTTTTAATCTTCTAACGCTTTCGTGTCCAGTTTAATACCCGGGCTCATCGTGCTTGAAAGATAAATGCTTCTGATATAGGTTCCCTTCGCGGCCGCGGGCTTCAGCTTGATCAACGTTTGGATAAACTCCCGCGCGTTGTCCCGAATCTGCTCTGGCGTGAAGGAGACCTTCCCGATAGAGGCGTGAATAATCCCTGCTTTATCTACCTTAAAGTCGATTTTCCCTTGTTTTACCTCCTTCACGGCGGTAGCCACGTCGGGGGTAACCGTGCCGCTCTTGGGGTTCGGCATCAGCCCCCGTGGCCCTAAAATACGGCCCAAGGCACCGATTTTACCCATGATTTGCGGTTGCGTGATGATCACGTCCACGTCGGTCCAACCTCCTTTAATCTTCTCGATGTATTCATCCAGTCCCACGTAGTCCGCACCGGCTTCAAGAGCGTCGGCTTCTGCCTCCGGGGAACACAACACGAGAACTCTTACCTGTTTTCCCGTTCCATGAGGCAGGGTGACTACCCCCCTCACCATCTGGTTGGCCCTGCGCGGGTCTACACCTAAGCGCACATCGATATCCACCGATGCATCGAACTTGGTGTTGGTGATCTCCTTCACCAGCTCCGACGCCTCCTTTAACGTGTAGGATTTCCCCGCTTCAATCTTGCTTAAAGCCAACTTTCTATTCTTTGTCAGTTTACTCATTTCTCAATTGAAGTTTTAATTGGTTATAGTTCCGGGAAAGTCCCTGTTACGGTGATACCCATGCTTCGAGCCGTTCCAGCCACCATGCGCATTGCCGATTCAAGCGTAAAGCAGTTCAGGTCGGCCATCTTATCTTCCGCGATAGCCTTTACCTGATCCCAGGTAACTTTGGCCACCTTCTTGCGGTTGGGTTCTGCCGACCCACTTTGCAGTTTGCTAACCTCGAGCAGTTGTATCGCGACCGGTGGTGTTTTAACGATAAAATCAAAAGACTTGTCGGCGTAATAGGTGATTACCACGGGCAATACCTTGCCGGCCTTGTCTTGAGTTCTGGCGTTGAATTGCTTGCAAAAGTCCATGATATTGATCCCCTTGGAACCCAAGGCGGGACCCACGGGGGGAGATGGGTTTGCAGCTCCTCCTTTAATTTGTAATTTCAGTTGTCCAGCAACTTGTTTTGCCATTTTTTTGATTTTAATAAATTGCGGTTTGCGAAACATTTTGAAGAATGTGCAGGACCTGCGTAACCAAATCCATGACTATTCTCTCTCTACTTGCATATAACTCAACTCGAGGAGTTGCCTCCTCCCGAAAATTTTAACCATCACTTTGAGTTTCTTCCTCTCGTCGTTTACCTCTTCTACCACGCCAGTGAAGCTGCTGAAGGGACCACTGATCACCTTCACATTTTCACCCACGTAGAACTTCATGTCCATCTCCTCGCCTGCCTCTTCCAGCTCGTCCATCGTACCGAGGACACGCTTCACTTCCGCGTCCCTTAGCGGTTGCGGGTTGGCGGTGCTTGGCAGGAAGCCGGCGACGTAGTTGATGTTCTTAAGCTGGTGGACGACCTCTCCCGTGAGTTCGGCTTCAATAAGCACGTAGCCGGGAAGATAAGCGCGTTCTCTCATCACTTTCTTACCGCCGCGTACCGTGTAAACCTTTTCCGTGGGAATGAGGACTTGGGAAACGTAGTTACCTAAATCGGATTTTTTCATTTCTGACTCAAGATACTCTTTGACTTTGTTTTCCTTGCCACTAACGGAACGTAATACGTACCATTTTTTCCTCTCTTCGGTCATCGTCTCTTACTTTCAGAATTACAAAATACCGTAAAGTAACTTAAGTATCCACTCAAAGAGGGAGTCCATTCCGAACACGATCAATGCGATTATCAAGGAAGCGATGATAACGATGATCGTACTGCCCGAAAGCTCGTCTCTGGATGGCCAGGATACCTTATGAACTAACTCGTTATAAGATTCCTTTATAGATGCAAGTATTTTTTTCATTTAATTCGGTTCATTTCGCACGGGTCGAGAGACTCGAACTCCCGACTCCTGGTTTTGGAGACCAGTGCTCTACCAACTGAGCTAGACCCGTGTAACCCTTGCCCTACCTCCCCGCTTCAAAGCGGGGAGGCAGTAGGCAAAGATGTATCAGCGTTACCTAGGTTGGTATTACTCGAGCAATTCGGTAATCTGTCCAGCACCTACCGTACGGCCACCTTCGCGAATCGCGAAGCGGAGTCCCACGTTACATGCGACCGGGTAGATCAGGTCTACAATGATGGTCACGTTATCACCGGGCATCACCATTTCTACGCCTTCGGGTAGTTGTACTTCACCGGTAACGTCAAGCGTGCGGATGTAGAACTGCGGGCGGTACTTGTTGTGGAACGGGGTGTGGCGTCCACCTTCTTCTTTCTTCAGGATGTACACCTCGGCCTTGAACTTGGAGTGTGGTTGAACCTTTCCTGGGTGAGAGATTACCATACCGCGTTTGATCTCGTCTTTGTCAATACCGCGGAGCAGCAAGCCAACGTTGTCACCAGCTTGTCCTTCATCGAGGATCTTGCGGAACATCTCAACGCCTGTTACAACCGACTTCCTTCCTTTGGCTCCCAGACCGATGATCTGCACCTCTTCACCCGTTTTGATGATACCGGTTTCGATACGTCCGGTAGCTACGGTTCCACGTCCGGTGATGGAGAACACGTCTTCCACGGGCATGAGGAACGGCTTGTCCACGTCGCGCGGGGGCAGTGGTATCCAGGTGTCAACGGCGTCCATCAGCTCAACAACCTTTTCTTCCCACTGGGGTTCGCCATTCAGCGCACCCAGGGCGGAACCTTGAATGACAGGCGTGTTATCGCCATCAAAGTCGTAGAAGGCGAGCAGGTCGCGCATCTCCATTTCTACCAGTTCCAGCATCTCCTCGTCGTCCACCAAGTCTACCTTGTTCATGAAAACGACCAGCTTGGGAACGTTTACCTGGCGCGCGAGAAGTATATGTTCGCGAGTTTGAGGCATGGGACCATCTGTAGCGGCCACCACGATGATGGCGCCGTCCATCTGGGCCGCACCAGTTACCATGTTCTTCACGTAGTCAGCGTGACCGGGGCAGTCAACGTGCGCGTAGTGACGGTTTTCGGTCTCGTATTCAACGTGCGAAGTATTGATCGTGATACCTCTTTCCTTTTCCTCTGGGGCGTTGTCGATTGAGTCGAACGAACGTGCCTGCGAGAATCCCTTTTTTCCTAAAACGGCGGTGATAGCGGCCGTCAAGGTGGTTTTACCGTGGTCAACGTGTCCAATCGTACCGATGTTCACGTGCGGTTTCGTCCGGGAAAAATGTTCTTTTGCCATAAAATGTCCTTAATTAATTATTGGTGTAAATAAAATATGTATTGTTCTATAATTCGATTGTAATTATTAGCTTGCCAAACTCGTGACCGCTGCGTTTGTTTAACTGCTACCTTAATTATATAGCGCTGCGTTTGCAACCCCTGTAAACAACGAAACTCAAGATAGAAGGTCCCCTGGACCTTAACTCTTGACAAGGCTTTGCGCTTTAACTTGAGCCGATGGCGGGAATTGAACCCGCGACCTCTTCCTTACCAAGGAAGTGCTCTACCACTGAGCTACATAGGCGAAAAAAAGAGCGGAAGACGGGACTCAAACCCGCGACCCTCAGCTTGGAAGGCTAATGCTCTATCAACTGAGCTACTTCCGCGGTTGTAGACGTGCCGAAACTATTGACGTAAGCTTGTTCACGTCAAGCGGGGCAAATCATTCGGCGTATCTTGGTGGGCAGTGATGGATTCGAACCACCGAAGGCGTAGCCAGCTGAGTTACAGTCAGCCCCATTTGTCCACTTTGGTAACTGCCCGGGTCTTCTTCGTTTAACCTCGAGCCTCTTGTCGGATTCGAACCAACGACCCCGAGATTACAAATCACGTGCTCTGGCCAACTGAGCTAAAGAGGCTTATAGTCTTGACATTAACCGTTTCCCTCCTGTTTTTAAGAGAGAAACGGTCGCAAAGGTAGTGATAATTTAATTGATACCAAAACTTTTGGTTGATTTTTTTGGAAAACTTACCGCTCCTTTTTGCCCTTGCTTTTGATAATCTGTTTTTCGAGTGCAACCGCGCATAGATCAATCGCTTCTTCAAAGGTGTCGGCCTTCTTGCTTGCGAAAGCTTCGCTGTTCCTGAGGAGTAGTTTCACGGAGGCATCTTTGTTGTTGTGCGTTTCGGGTTTTACTACCCTTAAGATTACTTCCGCCTGGATGATGTCATCAGAAAATCGTTGTAATTTCTTGATTTTTTTCTCTACGAACGCTTTTAGTTGTTCGGATGCGTCAAAGTTTACGGATTGAATCGTTAGTTCCATGCTATTCCTCCTTTATTTTTGCTCTTGGGTGAGCGAGTTTATATGTTTTTTTCATCTCTTCAAACGTCACGTGCGTGTAAACCTCCGTGGATGCCAAGCTGGCGTGCCCCAAAAGTTCCTTTACCGCGTTGAGCTCGGCCCCGTTGTTGAGCATCCCGGTCGCGAAGGAGTGGCGCAACACGTGCGGGCTCTTTTTGGTTTGCGTGGGGATGCTCCCCAGGTACGCGTGAACAATGTTGTACACCAGCTTGGGATAGAGGGGGCCTCCATCTTCTTTAACAAAAAGAAAGTCCGATTTGTTCTTAATCTGGGCGTCTCTTACCGTTCTGTAATGGTGTAACTTCTCTTTGGTGTCGTTCGAGAAGGGGATGATGCGCTGTTTGTTCCCTTTCCCGGTTACCTTTAGCGTGGATGCGTGGAGGTCGATGTCGCTATCTTTCAAGGCGATAAGCTCGGCCCGGCGCATCCCGGTCACGTAGAGGAGTTCAATCAGGAAGCGGTCACGTACCCCCCTGAAATCATCCGGGTAGAGAGTCTCGTCATCCAGTAGGGCCGACATCTCTTTGGGGTTGACGAAAGAAGGAAGCCTTTTCGAGGCCTTGGGACCAGGAATACTTTCTGCCACGTTGTGCTCAACGGCACCCTGCTTCTGCAGGTAGCGGTAGAACGATTTTACCGCGCTCAGCTTTCTGTTCACCGTACGTGCTGTTAGTCCCTCCTCCATAAGCGTTGCCAACCATTGCCGGATTAACCGTTGGTCAATCTCCCCAGGGTGAAGGCTCTCTTCTTGCCTGGTGAGCTCACCAGCTTGTCGCCCGGTGACGAACTCCTTGAACTGCGTGAGGTCCCTAAAATAAGAAATCTCCGTCCGAGGGGAGTAGTTCCTCTCGTGACGGAGATAATGTATGAATTTTTCTATCCACATACTCGTTGCCCACTTAAACTTTCCGCTTACTTAGGTTCGTTGTCCTATAGGGCCTGTTGTTCACTAAAAACCCGTTGCTCTCTATAACCCGTAGTTCTCTGAAGTTTTCACTCTAAGGATGAGTCGTGGGTACGAAGGTAAGAAAAATATCTCGCTTGATAAAATTATTCCTCCTCTTGCCTCAGCTGTTGAACGTATACGGCACGCTGCTTCTGTTTACGCTTTGCAACGGAGGGTTTAACGTAGGCTTGACGACGGCGAAGTTCTCTTATCACGCCGGTTCTCTCGTATTTACGTTTGAACTTTTTCAAGGCCCTTTCTATGTTTTCGCCTTCTTTTAATTGTACTACTATCATTATATATTATCCTCTCTTTTCTCGTTTAACTTTCTTACTTTTATTCAACCGTTTTTTTCGTTTAACGGTCTCGCTTTCGCTTAATTACTTTAATGTCAGTAATCGTATGACATCCTGTTGGTCTACGTTACTTGATCCACGGTGTCAGATGACTGTTCATCTTACCGTGATCTGCTGTCTCTCTATATTTGCTCTACTCTTTTATCCTCGTTATTAATAACCTCCCTTCTATTTTGGGGTGCAAAGATAGCTATATTTTTTTAATCGCGGTACTTTTCGCCCGGGGGTTTTTAAAAAAACATCGGCGTTTCAAGCCCGCCTGTTAGAAAAACTTTCGGTGGTGTTTCTTCTTCTAGGAAAACTCATTTCATAAACTTCCTTTATTCATGAATGGCTTACCGGCTTTTTGCGCCGAAGTTGATACGTGAGGACTATCGGTCCAATGATCAGGTAGCTGAAGGAGGTGATGGCCCGCCACACCAGGGCAACCATCAACGCTATTGCCGGGTTGGGCAGGTAATCCACGTAAGCCACCTTGAACATGTATTCCGAAAATCCGCTCCCCCCGGGAGTAGGGATGATGATCGCGAGCAACCAGATGGCCATTTGCCTGATGTAGGCTACCATCCAATCCATATCCATCGTGCTGAACCCGTATACCAGCAGGCACGCGATGGTAAAACGGGCCCCCCAAGAGATAATCGTGGCACCAAACAGCTTTACCCAGTACCACCCATCCATATTGCGCATCTCTTGGGATGCCATCAGCAGATCGCTTTTCAGCTTCTCAGCACCCCCTCGCCACCTGCGCAGCGGCTTCCAGGAGGTGACCCACAGAAAAAAGTTGCCGACCCAGGCCGGCTTGTGAAAGAGGGAGATATAGAGGGCAAGCGTCCATAGAGACAACACGACCGTCAGCATTACCAGGGTAATGTGAATGCCGACCGAGAGGGCAGGGATATCCTCGATCCCCAGTCCCTTGTGTACGAAAAACAACAAGAAAACACCGATGAAAGACATGAGCAGCTCGTCAAGAAAGAGCCCGCTGATCGTGATAGCAGTTGCCCTTCCAACAGTGACGCCTTCACGACCCATGAAAAGAAATGCCACGGACGATCCTCCCACGGCAGATGGTGTTACCGCGGAGGCGAAATCGACCAGGAAGGTCACCCGTAGTGCCCCCCGCTTGCTCATGTAGGGGTAAGCCAGCGTGTAATAGCGATGGCCCATGGCAAGGTTCTGCACCCCCCAGGCTATTATCGCCAACCCGATACCGGTCATCGATCGCCGGGTGAGGACGAATCCCTCGAACGAGTCCGCCGTGATATTCTCTCTCATCAAAAGGGCCACCACCAAAAGACTGATACCTACCGGTAGCAGTATCTGCCAGAGGGAAAAGCCGAATTTGCGGTTTTTTGTCTTGAACGCATCGGTTTTCAAATTCCTGATAGTGGAAGGCCTAACGGAAGTCTCGCTCTGCTTCATCTTTTTCGTGCTATAAGATGCTGGTACCTGTCGAAGACCTCCCTGGTTATATCTTCCCATGAACGCGTCAATGTTTTCTCAGCTCCTGATGCAGCCCTCTTCAATAGCGATCTGTCTACTATTATCTCCGCGATGCGCGAGGCGTAAGCGGTGGTGTTATGGGGGGCTACGAAACCATTCACATTGTCCTGTATGGCTGTCGCGGAAGTACTTCCTTCAATGAGCAGGGAGGGGGTTCGTAGGGCTGCAGCCTCTCTGATGACCAGTCCCGCGGTGTCGTACAACGATGGAAACAGGAAGAGGTCCGCAGCGGCATACAGGCTAGCCAGCTCCTTCCTATCGGTGATGGAGCCAGTGAAGGAAATCATCTCTTGTTGTTTGTTGGCCACTACCTGCTCACGAAAACTTTCCAACCCGTACCCTTCACCCACCAGGATCATTTTGAAAGGAAAGTCCAGAAGCGTAAGGCTATCCAGAAGGAAGGGGATGTTTTTCTCCACGATTTGTTGACCAACGAAGAGGAATAGCGGGGTATCGGGCGTAAGTCCTAACTCTTCCCTTTTTTTAGCCCGCAACGTCTTCACGTTGGTGGAGGTAAAATCATTTCCCAGCTCCACGATCTCTGTCTTGCCTTTGTAGCCATAAGAGCGTAAAACCTCTTCCACCGCCTCTTGGGAAATCCACACCTCATCGGCGGCTTCAAAGACCTCCATGATGTGGCGAATCATCCAGTCTACAACTATCGGGCTTTTGACCGAGCGGTTGAAGTCTTCCCTAAACTTAGAGTGAAAGGACATGATGAAGGGGATCTCCCGCTTCTTGGCGATACTCATCCCCAGTCGCCCCGCTGAAAACGGGCTGTGGCCATGAACAATCTTAAATGGGATCCGGTGTATTTGGAACACGGTGGGCGTGCTGAGGTATGGGAGCCCCCACCGGTATGGTTTCCTGTTGGGAATAAGAAAAGACGGATATCGAAACACCTGAAACGGCTCGGCGAATCGCTCCCCGTCGGCAAACGGGGTGACCACGCTCACGGGATGCCCATTCTGGTGGAGCCAATAGGCGTAGTTATAGGTAGTCAAGGCCACGCCATCCATAAGCGGAGGAAAACTTTCATTGAAGAGCCCTATCATCTGCGTCTAAGAACAGGAGGTTTTTTTAATAGTTACCCATATTAGAGGACAAAGGTAGTAAAAAGTATCGATATCTGTTAACTCGGTTGTCACGGGCCGGGGAAATCTTTCGGGATTTTTATCAAAGACTTGAATTCAATTGCAGCTGTAAAGATGTTACTGTTAACACTGTGCCGGCACCGATAGCACCGATGGACCTACCGATGCTGCCGGAGCCGTTATCGACCTTCAAAACTCGGACTCCTATCACTTTTTCCGGCAAATAAGCGGGCACATCATCACTGGAAATACGGGAACAAACGTGATGGATATGGAGGTGCTACTTACCTGCTTTGATAGAGCCTATGCCGCTCTTGTTTAATGCTTTAATGTAAGGTTCTCCATAATAGACGATATTTCCCACGCCACTGCCGTTTAATTCGATGGTTTTGGAGGCATAACATTTTAGATTACCTATTCCCATCGAGCTGGCAATGACATCTTCGGCGATAAACTCGCGGGTATCAATATTACCCACACCATTTAATTCGTACTCGGCAAGTCGTCCTTTCCCTTTCAGGCGAATGTTTCCCACTCCCTCAGATTCAATGGTCAATTGGTCACATTCTAGTTGTGATGCTGTAATGTTGCCAACGCCTTCGGAGTTAATATGCAGTTTTTCCGTTTTTACAACCCCGTCAAGAGAGATGTTTCCCACCCCGTCCGAATCAATTTTATACAGATTGGGCGAGCTTACCTTGACCGTGAGCCTTGGCTTCCTGTTTTTATATTTTATCTTTGAATTATCTTCCAAAGATAGTTTTAATTCATCATCTTCCACGGTTACAATTAATCTGTTTACCAGTTCTTTGTCGCCTTCGGCTATAACGCTTGTGGCATCTGGTTGTGTAAAGATGATGTTCCCTACAATACCGGCTTCAATGGCTGAAAAATTGCCCACGTTGAAGTTTTTCGTAATGGGGCTTTTTTCTGATTGATTGCTCGTCCCGCGATTCTGTGCACATGCTGTCTGCAAACCTATTAGTGTCAACAGGGCAATGATAAGTGAAAAAGTTCTTGTTGTTTTCATCTTTATGTTTATTAAAAGTTTTATGTTTCAATGTTTGTCGGTAAATCGTTCAATCACTCCTTTAGCATTTCTACTATTTTCAGTCGGAAGGCGTACTCGTACTTCGCTTGTGCTTGTTCGCTCAACACTTGCGTAAGGTTGCTTTTTGCTTGAGATAGTTCATACGCGTTGGCGCGGTCATTGTCGAATTTCTCTTGTGCGAACCGGAAGGCCTCTTGACTTGATATTTCAGATTTCCGCGTAGCCTTCCACTTGCTTTGAGCACCCACCGCGTTGTGAAATGCCTGCTCGATGCGCTTACGGAGCTCTATTTTCACCTTGTCCATCTCAATGCGGTTGTTCTCCACGGCGATTTGGGCGGAGCGAATGTTGTCGCGGGTCTGGAACCTGTTGAAGATGGGAATGCGCAGGCTGAAGCCGAGCGAGTTGCTCATGTTGTTGCGCAGTTGTGAACCGAAGGGGTCGTTTGGCCGCCCGCTCATTTTATAGTACCCGGTACCGAAGTTGGCGCCGAACGATAACGAGGGGTAGCGCTGCGATTTTGCCATCAGCACCTCTTTCTCGCTGCTTTGTACGCGATACTCCGAAGCGCGAATCTCGGGTCGAACGAGCAATGCTTGTTGGTAAACATCTGTTGGCGACAACAGTAGCTCATCGTTTATGATTTGCTCCACCGGAGGTGCCGATACATCGAGGCGGGAGAAGTCGTCTAGCTCCATTATTTGTGCCAAATCGAGCAGTGCCAACTTGAGGTTGCTTTCGGTTTGTACCCTGTTTTGTTCCTCGCGTGCGTGTTGCGCCTCCAGTTCGTAAATTTCACCTTGCGCCATTTTCCCGCTTTTGATCAGTTCATTGCGACGACGGATGTTTTCGTTGGTTAAGGCGATTTGTTCATGGGCGATCTCCAGCAACTCTTTTTGAAGCAAAACCTGCAGGAAAGCGGTCGCCACGCTCATCTCAATCTCGTCTTTAAACTTTTCTACGTCGGCTTCCGCCGCGCTCAGGTCGGCACGTTTGGCATCAATGTTGTGCTTCATGCGTAACCCGTCGAAAAGGGTGATGTCTGCACCTATTCCCAGCGAAGTTTGCGTCGAGTTGGTGTTTTGGTACGTGTTGTCGATCCCGATAGAGCGTCCGAACGTGAAGTTTTGTCCTGCTTGCGCGTTGAGGTTAGGCAACAGGTCACTTCGAGCTCGCGAGTAGGCGATTTCGCGTTGCGCCCTGTTCAGTTCCTGCTGCTTTATGGTGCGGTTGTTTTGCAAAGCTATGTTTATACACTCTTCGAGGGTGTATTGTTGCGCCATTCCTGCCAAGGAGATGGTGAGAAAGAGCGTGATGATGATAGGTCTCATTGTTTATCGTGTTGATTGCTTCTATTCTATTCAATTATTTCATTTCCACGAACTCTGTCGTTCAGTTTCAGTCCCCCGGTGATTTCAATGTGGATGCCATCGGATAGTCCCACCAACACGTGTTGGCGGTCGAACTCTTGCGTTTTTTCGTTTTTCACCACGTAAACGAACGCCGAGTCGTTACTGAATTCGATACAGGTTTCGGGCAGCATCATCACATCGTTTTTTTTGTCCAAAACAATGTCGGCATTCGCGCTGTAACCGGCGCGGATAAACAGATCGGATGGCATATCCAGGTTGGCTTTCATCTCGAACAGGATGGCTCCGCTCTCTTCGGTAGCTTTGGGCGATACATATTCCAGCATTGCCGGGATTTTCTTGTCCTGAATGGCACCAATGGTTATCTCCATCGGCATTCCCGTTGCAAGTTTGCCGACTTCGGTTTCATCGATTTTACCCACGAAAAGCATGTCGCTCAGGTTGGCGATGGTGGCAATCGTGGTCCCATCGTTGAAGTTATTGGACTGGATAACCGAGTTGCCCACTTTTACCGGGATATCTAAAATGGTGCCGCTCACGGTGGCACGTACCAACGTGTTGCTCGATGTTTGGGTGGTTTTTGTCATCCCCGTTTTAATCAAGCTCAGGTTGTCGTTGGCTGCTTGTAGTTCCTCCTGGTCGTTATTGTATTGAAGCTGCACTTTCTCGAATTCCTCCTTCGAGATCACTTGGCTTTCGTAAAGCTTCCGGTCGCGCTCGTAATTTATCTTGCTTTGCTCCACGGCAAGTTGCGCACGCGAAACGCGTGATTCGGCCCCACTCAGGTTTACCATATCGGGTACAACCTGAATTTTGGCGATAATATCGCCCGCTACAACCACATCGCCCGCCTCTTTACATACTTCGGAGATAATGCCCGACATTTGCGGCTTGATAAGAATCTCGTTACGTGGCTCTACCTTGCCCGTTGCGACCGTTTTCTTTTCAATACTGCCCTTTGTGACGGTCTCAAATTGATACACTTTTTGTACCGGACGCGATTTCTGGTAGAGAAACACGAAGGTCCAGATAACCAATAGTCCCAGGAGGACTAATCCCGCGGTTTTTACTGCTTTTTTCATTATGAATTATAGTTTGATGTTTTTAAAGTTTAAAACTTCATGTTGGTTCAAATCGTACATCCTAAATTTAAAATCCCAAATCCCAAATCCCAAATCGAAACTGTTTTACTCTTCTGCAATCGCTTCTATCGGTTTTATGACCATGGCGCGTTGAGCGGGAATAACTCCTGCCAGCATCCCGATAACGATGAGAATAATCAGCGAGCCCACCGCCATCGAAAAGCTAATTTGCGGGTCTTTAAAAAACTGGTCGCCTTGATTTAATGCCACACCCACTGCCGAAAGCAGACCCACCCCCAGCATGATTCCACCGATTCCCGCCAAAACGGTCAGCACGACGCTTTCGCTCAAGATTTGCCCGATAATATTGTTCGATGTTGCCCCCAACGCGCGACGGATACCGATCTCCTTGGTGCGCTCGCGCACGGTTACGAGCATGATGTTACTCACGCCGATAGCTCCCGCGAGCAGGGTTCCGAGACCTACAATCCAGATAAGCGCGGCGATCCCGATGCCCAGGTAGAAGAACATTTTGTACTGCTCTTCGATGTTCATACTGAAAACCGCCTCTTTATCGTCCGGCGAAATTTGGTGCTGCTGCTTCAAGATTTCGGTGATTTTATCTTCAACACTTTTCACGGCTACCCCTGGTTTGGCGGTGGTTGCCAGAAAGTGAATGATGTTTCCCTGATTAAACGCTTGTTGCATGGTGGTGAACGGCAACACAACGGTTTCGGCTGTCTTGCCGCCGAGGCTTACGACCGTTTCACTTCGAGCCACCCCGATAACATGAAAATAGATTCCATTTACGCGAATCTGCTTCCCTACAGGATCTTCTTCGCGTTGAAAGAGCACCTCGTATACCCGCTCGCCGATAACGCACACTTTCCGTTTCTCGGCGATATCGATATCGTTCACGTATCGCCCGTACAGCATCTTGCTTTTTTCGATCAAATCGTACTCGGGATAACATCCTTTTACCAAGTAAGAACCCCCCTTATCACCTCGCACCACGTTTTTGTCACCGTTATTGCCACCCGCGAAAAGCACGGGCGAGATATATTGCAACTCTTCCACCCGCTGGCGGATAATCGGCAAATCGCTGTTGGTCATATTCCAACTACGCCCTTTTTTAAAACCTTTGTACGGTTCCGTTGTACGCTCTGCCGCGAAAAAGACCGAGTTGGTTGCAAACCCTTCTATTTGCGAGAAAATGCCTGTTTCTAACGCTTTCCCTGCCCCTACCATCAACACGAGCATAAGTATTCCCCAAAAAACACCGAATGCCGTGAGGAAACTGCGAGACTTGTTGCTGGTGATGGTCATCCATATCTCTTGCCAGCGGTCGGTATCGAAAGCCAACCCTATTCTCCTCGAAAAGGGGGCTTTTTTACGTCGCGGATGAAGGTTTGTCTGTTGTTGCATTTCGTACTATCTATATTGTAAATCTTAATGGCTAATTCGCTAACGCGCCTTTTTTGTCGTCGCTCGGCAAAACTTGAACAAGTTCAGCTCTGCTCTCGCTCCTAAGAAATTCGCTGACGCGCCTTTTCTGTCGTCGCTCGGCAAAACTTGAACAAGTTCAGCTCTGCTCTCGCTCCTAAGAAAATTGCCCATTGTTCATTGTTCATTGCTCATTGTGTCACTCTTGCCTCATCGCCTCTATCGGCTTTATCTTCACGGCCTTCCTCGCGGGTAGATAACCGGCGATAACTCCCGAGATTATCAACAAAACGGTCGCGAAAAGAGCGTATCCGATATTCACGGTCGGATTTTTAAATACCGACATTTGTACCTCTCCTTCAGAACCTTGCATTCCGTTAGCCGACTGTTCCATAACAAAGTTTATCAATTCGGTAAGCCCGATGCCTAAGAACATGCCAATGTACCCGAAAATGGCGGTTATGATAATGGATTCCAGGATAATGGACCTCAAGATGGATGCAGGTGGTGCGCCTATGGCTTTGCGAATACCGATCTCACGTGTGCGCTCTTTGACCGATACCAGCATGATATTGCTAACACCCACGATCCCGGCGATGAGCGTGAAAATCCCCACGATGGACACGAAAATGTTGAGCCCGCCAAATATGTGCATCGTTTCGATGTAATCGGCTTGTGAATTCTCTACCCAAAGTGCTTGGTCATCCGTGGGGTTAAAATTGAGCCGACGTCCCATAAGGTTTCGCAATGTTTCATCGAACCGGTCATTTTCTGCTTTCGTTTCGAGTCCTTCCACTGTAAAAGTAAGTTCATAGAATTTTTTATCGGGATTGAATATGGCTTGTGATGTGGAAAACGGGATATAGGCAACCGGTCCGCCCCACTGCTCTTTTTTAGAATTCACGCCGATAACTTTGAACATGAGTTGCCCCACCTTTACATATTCGCCCAATGGCGATTTGTCTTTAAAAAGCACTTCCGCCATTTTTTTATCTAACACGATTACTTTGCTTTTCTGCTCGAAATCGAGTTGATTGATAAATCGTCCGGCATCGGGTTCAAATATCAATTTCTCTATTTCGGCATAGCTTGGCATTACACCTCGCACCTGATACGAGCCGTATTCGGTACCGTAGGAGATGCTTTGCGTTTTCTCGGATAGAGCGGTAACTAAACGGCTTTCGCTTATATCGTCCTCTATAACAGACACCTCTTGTTCAGAGAACTGGATGTTTCGTCCCGATTTCAATCCTTTATGCGGCATAGATGTCGTTCCCGCCCATAGGTTGACACGGTTCACGGCACGTTGTTCAAAATTCGACATCACACCGTTTCTCAACCCGTTACCCGCGCCCAGCAACACGATGAGGATGAAAATCCCCCACGAGACCGACAACCCGGTAAGGGTGGTGCGCAGCTTGTTTTTGCGTAGGGTGGTGAATATTTCTTGGAGCTGATCCCTCATTTTTTCAGTTGATTACTAATTGCTAATTGCTAATTGCTAACCCCCATTTTCAATCATGCCATCTTTTAACCGGATGATCCGGTTGGTCGTATCGGCCACCGACTGTTCATGCGTAACGATGATGAGGGTGATGCCCTGTTTGTTTAGATCGGAAAGGACGCTCATCACCTCGATGGAGGTTTGGCTGTCTAACGCGCCTGTCGGCTCATCGGCGAGGATAATCTTTGGGTTTGAAATCATCGCACGGGCGATGGCGACACGCTGTTTTTGTCCACCCGAAAGCTCGTTGGGCAAGTGATGCGCCCAATCTTTCAACCCCATTTTATCAAGATGTTCCATCGCGATGATATTGCGCCGTTTTCGGCTCACGTTTTTATAATAGAGCGGTAGTGCCACATTTTCCAGCGCGTTTTTGAAATTGATGAGATTGAACGATTGAAACACGAACCCGATCATCTCGTTGCGGTATCTTGCCGCCTGTTTTTCGCCCAGGTCTTTGATGAGCGTTCCGTTTAACCGGTACTCGCCCGAATCGTAGGTGTCCAAAATGCCCAAGATGTTGAGCAGCGTGGATTTTCCCGAACCTGATGCACCCATGATGGAGACGTATTCGCCCGCTTCAATCGTGAGGCTGATGCCCTTAAGCACATGCAACGAAATGGCTTCGGTGTAGTAGGACTTGTGTATGTTTGTGAGGGTAATCATTTTTTTGCTTTTGTTTTTTAGCTTTCAGCTATTGGCTCGATGTTGTGCCTTTTTTATTCCCAGCTAAAACCATTGTTTTTTTTGTTTACTATTTATTAGATGCATATTCCGTTGTTTTGGTTACAAAAACTCATTTTTCCGGTTATTGTCTCCATGTTTGGTTGATTTACTTTTCTTACCAATAACGTGGATTATTTTATTTTTACTCTTCCCCAATTGCTTCCACCGGTTTTATCATCATGGCGCGTTGAGCGGGAATAACTCCTGCCAGCATCCCGATAACGATGAGAATAATCAGCGAACCTGCCGCCATCGAAAAGCTAATTTGCGGGTCTTTAAAAAACTGGTCGCCTTGACTTAATGCCATGCCCACTGCCGAAAGCAGACCTACCCCCAGCATGATTCCGCCAATTCCCGCCAAAACGGTCAGCACGATACTTTCACTTAAGATTTGCCCGATAATATTGTTCGGTGTTGCCCCCAAAGCGCGGCGGATACCGATCTCCTTGGTGCGCTCGCGCACGGTTACGAGCATGATGTTACTCACGCCGATGGCTCCCGCGAGGAGTGTTCCGAGACCGACAATCCAGATAAGCGCGGCGATCCCGATGCCCAGGTAGTTGAACATTTTGAATTCCTCTTCGATGTTCATAGTGAAAACCGCCTCTTTATCGTCCGGTGAAATTTGGTGCTGCTGCTTCAAGATTTCGGTGATTTTATCTTCAACACTTTTCACGGCGACCCCCGGCTTGGCGGTGGCTGCCAGAAAGTGAATGATGTTTCCCTGGTTAAACGCCTGTTGCATGGTTGTGAACGGCAATACAACGGTTAAGGCCGTGCTCCCGCCAATCCTCACGTTCGAGGTGCTTCGGGCTACACCGATAACCTGGAAATAGATTCCATTTACGCGAATCTGTTTCCCTACAGGATCTTCTTCGCGTTGAAAGAGCACCTCGTATACCCGCTCACCAATGACGCACACTTTCCGTTTCTCGGCGATATCGATATCGTTCACGTATCGCCCGTACAACATCTTGCTTGTTTCGATCAAATTGTATTCGGGATAACATCCTTTTATCAGGTACGAACCTCCCTTATCGCCTCGTACCACATTTTCGTCGCCGTTATTGCCACCTGCAAAAAGCACGGGCGAGATATATTGCATCTCTTCCACCCGCTGACGGATAATCGGCAAGTCGCTGTTGGTCATATTCCAATTACGCCCTTTTCTAAAACCTTTGTACGGTTCGGAGGTTGGTTCTGCCGCGAAAAAGGCCGAGTTGGTTGCAAACCCTTCCACTTGCGACATGACACCTGTCTCTAACGCTTTCCCTGCCCCCACCATCAATACGAGCATGAGTATTCCCCAAAAAACACCAAATGCCGTGAGGAAGCTGCGAGACTTGTTGCTGGTGATGGTCATCCATATCTCTTGCCAGCGGTCGGCATCGAAAACCAATTCCAGCCTTCTCAAAAAAGAGGTTTTCGTAAATCGCGGATGACTGTTTATCTGTTGGTGCATGTTGCTAATTATTAATATCCAGTTCCTTGCTTATTTTTGCCATTAACTCATCCACGTCAATCTCCAGCATGTTTATTTTTTTCACGATAACCGGGAGCTCCGTCTCCATGAACTCTTTTTTATACATGCTCTTCACCCTTTTCTTTGCGTCGGGCGAGGCGAAAAACCCCACGCCCCGCTTGTCGTAAATGATGTCGAGCGATTTCAGGTAGTCGTAGCTGCGCATCACGGTATTGGGATTTACGCCAAGCTGTGCGCCCATCTCCCTGATGGAGGGAATGCGTTCATCTTCAGCGTACTCGTCATTGAGTATTTTCTCGCAAATGGAGTCCGATATCTGAAGGTAGATGGGCTTATGTTCGTCAAAGTTCATCATCATTAATACCTTTTGGTTTTCATTAGTCGGTATGAACCGATCATGAAGATAATCGGTAAAACTACCGTCATGAATAGCTTGAATAGGAAGCCGGAAACGACCAGAGGGTTTTCTTCCCCGAAAAATCCAAACAAATCGTATTCGTTTAAATTGATATGTACATCGTCTGATATCTCATCGAAAAATCCCAATGATTCCATGAACATTATCAATGACACCAGCACGATTGAGAGAAGCATGTTTACAACCACGAAGCTCGCGATGGTTTTAAACACTTTCCCCCTAACAAACAACAGGTTGCAAAAGAATACGGCCTGCAAGGTAAGGAACATGATCAAAAAGGCCTCTTCCGTAACTTTGTCGTTGAAAAAATAGGCGATGGCATAACCACTTTGGAGATTTGGGAATAAGGCGGTCAATAGCGCATCGACTCCTCCGAAAAACAGGATGGCCATGAGTGGCAAAACAATGATACAGGTCACCTGCATGGCAACGAACTTTTCCAGTACCGACGCGGGGAGCATCACTTCAGGCAGTCCTTTCTTAGGGTGATTGTATAGCTTGTAAAAAAAGAAAGGGGATATAACAAAAAAAACGCCTACTAAAATTGTCAGTATCTCGCCTCTAACACCCAGTGAAGCTCCTTCGCCCGAGGTTAATGTGCCCAGAAGGAGGAAAAAGATGGGGATTGCTGCTAATACTAATGCCGTGTTGCGCATTGTTGTGGCGTTTTGCTGAAATGTTCTGCCAATAAGCTTTCCTGTTCTCTTGAATTGAAATGTATTGTTGTTCATCGTGAGTCTGTTTTTAAAATGTTGCATTTGTGTGATTGGGGGTTATTCCGGACGAAGGGATGGAGCTGAGGTCTCTGCCGCGTTCGCTACGAAAAGCTCCTGCATGCGCTTTTTGTGCTGCATGGTGGCATTGAACAGCGCCTCTAAGTTTACCTTGCTTTCGCCCAGGTCGTCATTCTCCATAACGCAGAGGTAGCCGCCCGGCACGGGCTCCGAATAGAGAGCTTGAGTGGGAATGGTCGAGTGTAGCCCGAAGTACAGTTTTTCGGAAATCTCTTCCAACGACGCGTTCATCAGCACTGCCTTGTTATCGAGGATGATAATCGGGTCGATCAGGTTTTCCAAGTCGCGTACCTGATGGGTGGAGATGAGCGTGCAGGTATTATCTGATACGTACTCCACGATAATCCTCCGGAACAACGTTTTGGAGGGGATGTCCAAGCCGTTGCTGGGCTCGTCCATCAGCAGTAAATCAACGTTCGTGGCCAAGGCGAAGGCTATGGCACCCTTTTTGGTCTGTCCGTGTGATAGGCTGTTGAGTTTTTTATCGCCCTCCACGGCAAATTCCTTTAAGATGGCTTCGAATTTCTCGTTATCGAAGTTGGGGTAAAACGGCCCGTTGATTTTCGCGAAAAAACGGATGGAGTAGTCATTTTGGATATACTCTAACTCCTCGGGCAGGTAATAGATGCGGCTCAAGAACGAGGGTGTCCGGTTGAACGGGTTTTCACCGAAAACGGAACAGCTCCCGTTCCACGGTTTTTGAAGTCCGGCAATAACCTTCAATAGGGTGGTCTTTCCCACGCCGTTTTCGCCCAGTAGCCCGTAAATCTTCCCGGGTTCGAGCCTCATTGAGATGTCGTTCAACACGTCCTTTTTACCGTATCTGAACGAGAGTAGTTGCATTTTAACCATATTCATGTTGTTTTGAGTTGTTGTCTGTTGCCTGTTGCTTTTTAGCTGTTAGCTGTTGGCTTTTAGCTCTTGGCCTTGGTTTGAGCCCGTAAACCGTTTCGCTTGTTGCCAATTATTTGTTTTGCCGTTTCATCACCTTTTTTAGTGGGCTTATAGTGTATTAGTGAACTAAGACACTGCAAAGGTAATGGATGTTTTCACATCTCCAAATTTATTTTTCAGATTTAACTTTATTTAAGAAGCCGGCGTGATTAAAACAGTCATAAAACACCCTTGCGAGCGATTGTTTTCGATAGGCATGCTTCGCTCGAAATTGTTTTAAGTTTTACTCTCGTTTGTGGAAATAAGAGGGGTATTAAGGTCTCAACGGTCCGTAAGTTATGTTATGTTATCAGGTCTATGTTAATTAATCAGTTTTCGCAAAGCCCCACGATTCAGAATAGTGATGTTTCGCCTGTCCACTTCAATGAGTCCCTCCTTGGCCATCTGCATCATCACGTTGACCATGGCGGGACGTGAAACGCCGAAGAACCGCGCCATCTCTCCCCTCGACAGTTGTAATTGAAACCTGTCCTCGCCTTTTGACTCTTTCAGCAGGTAGTAGGCAAGTTTCGCTTTAATGGTACGGAACGAAACCAGGCGCAGTTTTTCGGTGAGGAAGGCTAACTTGTTGGATAGATACGATAAATAGGTTTTCATGAACTCCGGGTATTTCCGCATCAGGTGATAAATATTCTCCTTGGGTATGAGCACCGCGACCGTGTCGACTTTGGCGACCGCCGTCACGGGCGAAGCGTTGTCTGTAGCGAACAGGAAGCCCGTGGTCAGCGGGTTGGGCGCTTTAATGGTCTCGATGGTCATGAAGTCGCCCGTTTCATCGGCCATTTCGGTTTGCACCTTCCCCTTTATCACGATGAGCAACTTGTCGCATCGCGCACCTTGGTGGACAAGGATATCTCCTTTGTCGTACCGGGTCACGGAGTAATTGACATCAGCGAGGAACTCCTCCTGCTTGTCGACGGGAATCGAATGGCACAAGGGGCATTGGAAAATAGAGTGTACCTGTTCGGCTGATCGGAAACGCATATTATATTGTATTTTAACACGAAAGTAGCACTTTTATTTAATATTCGTCACAAATATTACAGTTTTTTTAAGTATACTTGCCTAACTTTGTAGACATTGGATAAAGTCTATATCACCCTGAGATTATGTGAGATTATGATGGATAGATTACGAGCATTTTGGATGAAAATCAAACCGCGCGGCGGGTGGCAATACTTCGCGATCATCATGGCCGGGATATTCGTGGGGTTGTTCACCTACTCTTTTTTCGCATCGCGCGCCTACAGTTATCTTTCCGACGAGCCTAAAACGTGCGTGAACTGCCACCTCATGGCCCCCTATTACGCCACGTGGATGCACGGCTCGCACGGGCAAAACACCACCTGTAACGATTGTCACGTGCCGCAAGATAACGTCTTCAACAAGTATTACTTCAAGGCCAAAGATGGGCTGCGCCACGCCGCCGTTTTCACCGTCAGGGGCGAAGCACACTCGCTGCAAACCATTGATGCCAGCTCCGAGGTGATCATGGACAACTGCATTCGTTGCCACACGCAGCTCAACACCGAGTTCGTGAGCACGGGGCGAATGGGCTATAAAGAGGTGAAGAAGATGAACGGGAAAGCCTGTTGGGACTGTCACCGCGAGGTACCGCACACGCGCGGTCGTTCAGAAACCTCAACGCCCAACGCGCTGGTGCCCATGCCGGAGTCCAACCTGCCGGGTTGGTTGACCAACCTTGTAAGCAAGGAGCAAGGTGATTAAAACCGATTGAAACAAAAATAATTACATAACAGACAATTTTATAGTTGCTATGAACAAGAGTGCTGATAACAAAAAGATGAAACCCTGGGTGGGATGGCTACTGTTTTTCGTTACGGTAGGGGTGGTATTCCTATTGGGGATGCTCGCCGCGTCCATCACCCAACGCCGTGCCGAGATCGCGAGCGTGAGGAACAACCGGGTGATCGAGATCACGGGAATCGAGTCGAGGAACGAGATCTTCGCGCAAAACTATCCCCGCGAGTACGAGACCTGGGCAAAAGCGGTCGACACTACCTTCCAGAGCGAGTTTCACGGGAGTAGCGTGGTCGACGTGCTGGCACAACGCCCCGAGATGGTGATCCTGTGGGCGGGATACCCCTTCTCCAAGGATTACGGAACCCCGCGCGGGCACTTCCACGCCATCGAGGATATCTACCACACCCTGCGTACCGGGGCACCCATGAAACCCGAAGATGGTCCGCAGCCCGGCACCTGCTGGGTATGTAAATCGCCCGATGTGCCCCGCATGATGGACTCCGTGGGGGTGGCCGAGTTTTACAAGGGTACCTGGGC
>JGI24710J26742_10000767_pt1 | contig 30139 bp, 24 predicted proteins | sample BioPla2DNA2_FD_26742 | JGI IMG/M metagenome (IMG submission 26742)
GGGGGGACTGTGGCTCTCTAGAAAAGTTAGTTTGTATACTTCTTTTCTAATCTATATAAAATCTCAAGGAAGTGAGATGGAGTAGCATTCTCATTAGCCTTCTTTTCATAATCAGCTGTATCAATTTCTACCTTTTCCATTACTTCAGGAGGAAGTTGCTTTTGGGCAAATGGAAATACAACAGAGTTTTCTTTATCTATGTGTCTTTGTAGATGATTGGCATATCCTACTGCATTGGCAATAACATCTATTTTACTAAAGTCATCGCCTGCTTTGACAAGNTCTAGGGCACTTACAAGCTCTTGAATAAATAGTCTTCCCCAGTCGTGTTCAATCAGCATTCCGTGTGTGACCAGCTTATTGCCTAGAGGGCCAAGGTGATTGACCATCTCTTTAAAAAGGATTGCTTCCTCTTTCCCGTGATGATGACCATCAGCATAATTGCGGATAAAATCAATCATATCATTAAAGTCATCATAGGATATTTCCTCTCCCTTTAAGATGCCATAAGAAGCGTTCTTAACTACAACTAGCATTCGGGATATATTCTTATGCTCTTCAACCATGAGCTCTATACTATTCATGCTGCCTCACCCTTTCTTAAGGAATATGTGACGGGATCTATTCTCTGGTAATCAAGGCCAAATGTTTCTGCTAAGCCTTCTAACCAGCCATCCCGAAGCACATAGTAATTGTCAATATTTCCACCTACTGCCTTCCAATAGCTTTCATGAACACAGACATTCCTTTTCCACTGAATACTGTCCTCATCTTGAGCTAGAATACTATTGGCACGATCGCAGGGCATACCATCAAGCAGGTTATCAGATACTGCCTTATATATTTCAGCTATAGTATTAGCAGTGCCTTGAAGTGTCATTCCAACTTCTTTGCCTTTCATATATAGGATTGATCTTAAAGCATCAAAGGAAGTAGGATCCTTTTTTAGTAGATTAGTTACACAATATGCATACTTGTATTCTACCTGGGATACCCTTTCCTGTAGCCAACCATGGATATTACCATGATCAATCATTTCCTCCAGGGGCTTGTTCTCGAACACACCATAAGTAGTATCACAAGTATCCTTAAGAGATAAGGAATATTGCTCCCCAAGGGTATAAATCTCATCAACAATATCCTGTTGAAGCTGTATCTTATTATATAGCCAATAATGTATTGGACCTAAAAATGCACTCATATTATATCTATTCCTTTCTATATTAGTGATTATAGGTAATGACGAAACCACTAAATTTAAGTATTATATATGATTAATAGTGTTCTGGATGGTCAGAATACTGATTAATCATATATAATTAATATACCTGAAGGGTTTCGTAATCAACTATTAATGGATTAATAATCAGGGACTCAACCTTGAGATACTAAATATTCTATTAATTCATCATTTTATATTGATGTAAATAATTCGATGTCATCCTCAACTGTTCCAATTCCAGCAATACCAAAGTTATCAACTAATACCTTTGCTACATTAGGAGAAAGGAATGCGGGTAGTGTAGGGCCTAAGTGAATATTCTTAACTCCTAGATATAATAATGAAAGAAGAACGATAACGGCCTTTTGCTCATACCATGCAATGTTATATGCGATTGGAAGCTCATTAACATCTTGAAGCTCGAAGATCTCTTTTAGCTTAAGTGCGATTAGAGCTAAGGAGTAAGAGTCGTTACACTGACCAGCATCTAAAACTCTAGGAATTCCACCGATATCACCAAGCTCTAGCTTGTTATATTTGTATTTTGCACAACCTGCTGTAAGAATAACCATATCTTTTGGAAGAGCTTTAGCAAATTCTGTGTAGTAATTTCTTGACTTCTGACGTCCGTCACATCCAGCCATTACAAAGAACTTCTTGATAGCACCAGATTTAACTGCATCAACAATCTTATCAGCTAGTGCAAATACTTGATTGTGAGCAAATCCACCAATAATCTCACCCTTCTCAATTTCTACAGGTGGTTGACAGGTCTTTGCAAGTTCGATAATAGCTGAGAAGTCCTTGTGTCCATTCTCGTCTCTATTTATATGAGTACATCCAGGAACACCAGATGCTCCAGTAGTAAATAATCTATCTTTATAGCTCTTTGCAGGAGGAACAACACAGTTGGTAGTCATAAGAATAGGTCCGTTAAAGCTTTCGAACTCAGACTTTTGCTTCCACCATGCATTACCATAGTTACCTACAAAGTTGTCATACTTCTTGAACTCAGGATAGTAATGAGCAGGCAACATCTCAGAGTGAGTATATACATCAACGCCGGTTCCCTTAGTCTGCTCTAATAATTGCTCTAAATCACGAAGGTCATGTCCTGATACTAGGATACCTGGCTTGTTTCCAACCCCAATGTTAACCTTTGTGATCTCAGGGTTACCATATGTTCCAGTATTTGCTGAGTCAAGAAGAGCCATACCGTCTACACCCCATTTACCAGTTTCTAAGGTAAGAGCGATTAAGTCATCAATTGATAATGTATCATCAAGAGTTGCTGCAAGAGCCCTCTCCATAAATGCACTGATCTCTGACTTGTCATAGTCTAATTCATTAGCATGCTTCATATAAGCGGCTAAGCCTTTAAGTCCGTAAGTGATAAGCTCTCTTAAGCTACGAATATCTTCGTTCTCTGTAGCAAGAATACCTACTTCAGGGGAAGCAGCTTTGTTAAATAATTCTTCTTTGGTTGAAGCAGTCCATAGAGCTGCCTCTGGAAGATCATCCTTATTAGGAACCTTTGCCAATAATTCGTTTTTAAACTTTAGTGTTTCAAATACTCTTTCGTAGAAAATGTCCTCATCAAAGTTAGCATTAGTGATTGTGGTGAAAAGGTTAATCGTAACATAATGATCGATCTGAGGAGAGATTTCTTCTCCTAGACTTCTTAGGGTTGTAGCTACTGCACTAAGTCCCTTTGTAGTATAGATTAGTAAATCCTGCATATTGGCTAAATCAGGACCTTTACCGCATACTCCCACCTTTGTACAACCTGTACAGCCTGCTGTTTCTTGACATTGATAACAAAACATATTATTCTCCATTACTCATTCTCCTTATATGGCATATCATAGATGCCTATTTTATATTTTATAAACTTTTTGGTTCAAGTATTTTATTGACTTTCATAATCTATAGCGAGTATAATACAAATAAATCTAGAAAAGTGTAGCCATGGCTACAAAAATAACAAATTTACAAAATATTTGTTTCAATAATTGAGAATAGCATTTAGCTGGATTAGAAGAGGTGGATAATGAATAAATATAATGAAGTAATAAAGAAATGCGCCTTGTTTAGAAATATTAAAGATGAAAATTTTGAGCATTTATTAAGCTGTTTGGATTCTAGTGTAAGGACAGTGAAAGAGAATGAGTATTTATTTTTAGAAGGAGATAAGGTCAATCATGTTGGAATTGTTCTAGAGGGTGCTGTTGAGGTGATGAAGGAGAACCTTGCAGGGAATAAACATATAGTAGCATTTTTGGAGCCCTCAGACATGTTTGCTGAGGGAATTGTATGCACTCTAAATCGTATATCTCCTGTAACGGTAAGAGGAAGGGAAGAATCAAAGGTCCTATTTATACCTTATGAGAGAATTACAAAATCCTGTGGAAATGTCTGCTCCTTCCATATTAGCCTTATCCAGAATATGATGGTGGTACTGGGGGAGAAAAATGTCACCCTAAATCATAAGCTGGAGCTTCTGACTCTTAAGGGTATGAGAGAGAAGATAGCAAGCTTTCTAATAAAAGAAGGCAAGAATAAAGGAACCAGTATTTTTAATATAGTACTTAATAGGACAGAGATGGCAGATTATCTTAATGTATCTAGGACTTCCATGTGTAGGGAGCTGGCCAGAATGAAGGATGAAGGACTTATCGATTATTATGGACGTAGCTTTAAAATAATTGATCGGGAGAGGCTTGTAGAGTGTCTTGGTTAATCATGGACCTGAAGCTGTACATTTTCCATGGGACAGATGAAAAATCAGATCATATAATAATGGGGACTCTACCTGCTACATATACTTCATCAGGGGATACGTGACAGTTATATGCAAGGATTTCAACACCCTTATCCTGGGCAGCCTTCAACTTATCTGCAAATGCTTTATCAGTTGTCCAGTTAGGGCTAAATCCTCTTGCGTCTTCAATTTGAATAATAAAAAGAAGAACACTGCGATAGCCTTCAGCTTTTGCACGAATTAGTTCATCCATGTGTTTGCGACCTCGCTCTGTTGGGGCGTCAGGGAAATAGCACCATCCGTCCTTTTCTAAAGTAACACCCTTGACTTCAATAAAACAGGTATCCTCGCCAATCAATTTAAAATCAAGACGACTGTTATTATATGTAACCTCTCTCTTGATTTCTCTGTAACCCTGCAATTCACTTATTAGATTAAAAGCAATAGCTTCATGAGCTAGAGCATTAGGTAGCTGAGAATCAATTGAAATCCATTTAGAGTTTTTCATTATCATCCGAAGCTCATATTCTGTCTTCCTAGTAGTTGTATCGTGACGGGACAGCATCACTGGTACTCCCGGGATTAGTAATTCTCTCATGCGTCCAGTATTAGGAACATGGCAGATAACTTCCTGTCCATTAATATCTATATGGGCGATAAATCGATTTGGTCTTTTTATAAAAGTGCCATAAAATGTGTCGTAATTAAACTTCATAATAGCTCACGTGCCTTTCAGTTATGATGAAAACTAGGGAAAAAAACTTTACGGTTTTCTATTATAGTACAATATAGTATGAGAATCAATGATCATCCCAAGATGTTTTTAAAGTGAAACCATCTAAAAACCTTGAATAAATAAATATCCAGAGGAAGCAGAATTTTATCCCATTGATAAAGATTAATATTATTCTTATATAAAAATGATAAATTTGACTATGAAAAATAAGTCGAATATAGTAATATTAATTAAAAGAAGTTATTATGTAATTTCTGGTAAGATTAGAGGGGGTCTGAGATTGAAAAAGAGAAAGCTAATCGGAGTATTGATTTCTGAGGTAGAAGAACTTTATCAACAAAAACTCTTGAGGGGCATAATTACCCAATGCTATGGTTTGAATTATGATGTAGCGATATTTTCTACATTTATAAAAGATACGGGATTACCTGAGTATAAGCGTGGAGAGAAGAATATATATAATCTGGTTAATTATGATAGATTTGATGGAATTATTGTTGCACCCCTAACTCTTGCCATTGAAAACCTAAGTGAAGAAATTGAAGAAACATTGAAGAAAAAGTGTAAGTGTCCAGTTATATATGTGGATAAAACATCTAAATATTTTCCTCATATTGAGACCGATGATAGAAATGCTATGGAACAGATAGTAGATCACTTAATCGATAAACACGGGTATAAAGATATATTTTGCTTGGCAGGAGATTTAAAATCCGTGGCAACTTTACAAAGGGTAGACGGGTATAAGGCCTCTCTTATAAAACATAATATACCTGTTGACGAATCGAGAATTTCCTATGAAGGAGATTTCTATTTTACCGGAGGAGAGAAGCTTGCAAGAAAAATTGTCAGTGGCGAAATCAAAAAACCAGAAGCAGTGGTATGTCTTAATGATTATATGGCAATAGGACTTTCTGATGAGCTACTTAATTATGGATTTCATATTCCGGAGGACATGGCTATTACTGGATATGATGCAGTTGATGAGGTGGCAACAAGCTACACAACCATCACAACATTTGAACCTCCTGTTGTACAAACTGGTATCAATGTAGTCTGTGAGCTATCATATCTAATTACTGGCGTTAAGCCGCAACCTATTAAAGAAGTTTTTGGAAGCTTGGAAGTAGGTAATAGCTGCGGATGTAAGGAGCCAAGTTCCATGAGTAGAAGTTCAGTTCTTAGACTCAAGGATAAACTTGAAGATTATAGAAGATTTTTTAATAGTTATATGCAAGAAGCAATTACTTCCCCTAGAAATCTTGAGGATGTTCTTAATAAATTTGGTTATTATTTATATTTGATTAATGATTACTCAGACTATTATCTTTGTCTTTGTGATGAATGGGATGAAACCTATGATACCACCCAGTGTCCACATCCTAAGGATGGATATACTAAAGAGATGAAGATGGTGCTAGCCAGAGTGAATACGGAATATGTTCCTAGTAACTATATGTTTAAAACTGAAGATATGATACCTGATCTTTGGAAAGATAGGGATAAGCCAAAAGCATATTACTTTACACCATTACATTATAATGGTTATTGTATTGGGTACTCCGTATTAAACTATGGTAATAAGATACAATCATATGATATTACCTACAGAAATTGGAGTAGGTATGTTATGAATGCCTTGGAATATATCAGAGTTAATAAACAGCTATATCTATCCTCCTTCCGTGATGCTTTAACAGGAGCATATAATAGGAATGGATTTAAGCAGAAGCTTCCTGGAATTATAGAGGAAGGTATTGATATGCATAAAAAGGTATTTGTAATTATGGCTGATTTAGACAACCTTAAAGCTGTCAATGATAGATATGGCCATATGGCTGGTGATGATGTAATAGTGGAAACAGTTAATGCAATTAGAAGTTGCCTAACTGGGAATGAAATATGTGTGCGTATTGGTGGAGATGAGTTCCTTATCGTAGGAACCTACGAGGATGAGAGCGATAATTATCCAGAGATGCTTATTAATAATATAAAAGCTTACATAAATAAGTATAATAAAAGAACCAGAAAGCCTTATTCAATACGTATTAGTATGGGAGAATATACCGGTTATATTAAAAAGGAATCGGACATTGAAGATATGATTAATTTGGCTGATGAAGCAATGTATAAAGATAAAGCTAGAAACAAAAAAACCCGTAATTTTTAATTGCATTCTAAATACAAAACAAGGGTTTCAGAGTTTATCAAAACTCTGAAACCCTTGTTTTACGAATGCGAGTGCTTTTCTCGCTATACTGCAGTTGACGGGACTTGAACCCGTACCCAGTTTAACCCGGACTAGATCCTTAGTCTAGCGCGTATGCCAATTCCGCCACAACTGCATCTTGTTCCTCTATAGGCGAACAATAGAAATTATATCATCCCAGTTTTAGAAATGCAACCCCCTTTTTAACTTTAATATATGAAAGTAATAATATGTTTTTTGTTGATAATAAAATCCTTTTATGATATAATTTTTTCGTTCTGAATATAACACAAATTTATATCAGATGCAGTTGTGGCGGAATTGGCATACGCGCATGATTCAGGTTCATGTCCACGAAGGTGGATGAGGGTTCAAGTCCCTTCAACTGCAATACAAGCAAAAAAGAAAAAAATAGAAATTTTGTATTGACAAGAGAAATCATATGTGGTACATTATTTTAAACTTTAATAAAGTAAACCGTTGAAGTGGAGATAACGACGAATTATGCCTTTACAGAGAATCCGTGTTGCTGAGAGTCGGGTAAGAAACAAATCGTCAAATGGACCACTGAGGGCGCAGTCAAAAGCATAAATTCATTTATGCCGAGTATTCTGCGACGTGAAGGCATACGTCAGTTGCCGGGGATATGTTGGTATCCTGGCAAGAGCACGGTATAATGGCCGTGAATCAAGGTGGCACCGCGGATAAATTAATTTATTCGTCCTTGACAGAAGTATTATTCTGTCAAGGACTTTTTTATGTTCCATACTCCTTCGACAGAAAATTGAAGGAGTATTTTTTATTTGATAGAAAGTCCACTCTATTCAATAAAAATGAAAGCCTATCTTATAGGAGGTAAATGTTATGAAGATTTCACCGAGCTTAGACGAAGTAAGGAAAATCGCAGCCACAGGAAGGTATAATGTGTTACCAATAAGCTGTGAGATTTTGTCGGATATCTGTACACCGATTGAAGCCATGAAGATCCTGAAAAATGTATCGACTCACTGCTATATGCTGGAGTCGGTTGTGGAAAAAGAAAAATGGGGACGCTACACGTTTCTGGGTTTTAACCCCAAGATGGAGATTACCTGTATAGACGGTGAGATGAGGGCTGGAGATATAAGGTGCAAAGTCGATCATCCATCACATTTTCTGAGAGGGATTCTAGCTAATTATAAAAGTCCTCGATTTGATTACCTTCCCTCATTTACAGGAGGCTTGGTTGGATACTTCTCATATGACTATCTGGGATACAGTGAGCCTACCGTCAAAAGTCCACTGGATAATAGTGAGGAGCTTAAGGATGTTGATCTGATGCTTTTTGACAAAGTGATTGCCTTTGATAACTTCCGTCAGATGATCATTCTGATGGTTAACATATCCCTGGATGATCTGGAAATCAGCTATAACAATGGAATTATGGAGTTGGAACAGCTCTGCGAATTACTAAGAGGGGGAGAAAAGAAGGATGAACCCTCCAGTCATCTAATCTCGGAGGTCAAGCCATTGTTTGACAAGGACACCTATTGCAGTATGGTAGAAAAGGCTAAGGAGCATATTCGGGAGGGTGATATCTTCCAAATAGTTTTATCAAACCAACTAAGGGCAAAGTATGAAGGAAGCCTTTTGAATGCTTACCGTATTTTAAGAACTATAAATCCTTCACCCTATATGTTTTATTTTTCAGGAACCGACGTAGAGATAGCTGGTGCCTCACCAGAAACCCTAGTAAAGCTGGAAAATGGGATATTGCATACCTTTCCTCTTGCTGGTACTAGACCGAGAGGCAAGACCGATGTAGAGGATAAGAGGTTGGAGGCTGAGCTACTTGCTGATGAGAAAGAACTTGCCGAGCATAATATGTTGGTGGATCTGGGGCGAAACGATCTGGGGAGAATTAGTAAATTTGGAAGTGTAAAGGTTGAGACGCTCCACTCAATAGAACGATATTCCCATGTAATGCATATAGGCTCTACAGTAAGAGGAGAAATCCGAGAAGAATTTGATGCCCTTGATGGGATCAGCGCTGTTCTTCCAGCTGGAACTCTGTCAGGTGCCCCCAAAATAAGAGCCTGTCAGCTTATCAGTGAGCTGGAGAAGAATAAGCGAGGCATATACGGTGGAGCCATTGGATATATCGACTTCACAGGCAACATGGATACCTGTATCGCCATTCGAATTGCCTATAAAAAGAAGGGCAAGGTATATGTGCGAAGTGGGGCAGGAATTGTTGCGGATTCGGTTCCAGAAAAAGAATTTGAGGAATGCATCAGCAAAGCAGAGGCCGTTATAGAAGCCTTGAAGCTAGCAGAGGAGGTAGATCCATGATTTTACTAATTGATAGCTATGACAGCTTTTCACATAACCTATATCAGCTCATAGGAGAAATCCAGCCCAATATCAAGGTAATACGCAATGATGAGATGAGGGTGGATGAGATAGAGAAGCTGAATCCGGATCGGATTGTTCTTTCTCCAGGTCCCGGCAGGCCGGAGGATGCTGGGATTATCATGGATGTTGCTAAAACACTGAGCAGGAATATACCAACCCTTGGGGTATGCCTTGGACATCAGGCAATTTGTGCAGCCTATGGGGCTGCTGTTACCTATGCAAAAAAGCTGATGCATGGTAAGCAGTCACAGGTTAGATTTGATCTAGCTTGTCCCCTATTTAAAGGTTGCCCCGAAACAGGGCTGGTGGCCCGCTATCACTCTCTTGCAGCAGATGTGGATAGGGCTTCCAGTCACTTGAAGGTTACCGCTGTTACTAGGGATGGGGAAGTGATGGCAGTGCAACACAGGGAATACCCTATATTCGGGGTACAATTCCATCCAGAATCCATTATGACACCAGCTGGAAAAACAATGCTAGAGAATTTTATTAAAATATAAAATACGAGGAGGATGTATTATGATCAAAGAGGCCATTGTGAAAATTGTAAACAAAGAAGACCTCACCTTTAATGAGGCATATACCGTGATGAATGAAATCATGAGTGGAGAAACCACTGCCACACAGAATGCCGCTTTTTTGGCAGCCCTCTCTACGAAAAGCGCAAGGGCGGAAACTACTAATGAGATTGCAGGATGTGCGGCTGCCATGGGAGATCATGCCATCAAAGTTACAACAGATATGGAGCTTTTTGATATTGTCGGTACAGGGGGAGACAATGCTCATAGCTTTAATATCTCCACTACCTCCGCCCTTGTTGTGGCAGCCAGTGGTATAAAGGTGGCAAAGCACGGTAATAGAGCTGCATCCTCCCAGTGTGGAACAGCGGATTGCCTGGAGGCATTGGGGGTTAATATTATGCAAAGTCCAAAAAAATGTATCCAACTGCTGAATGAGGTTGGTATGTGCTTCTTCTTCGCTCAGAAGTATCATACCTCCATGAAATATGTTGGGAATATCCGCCGTGAGCTTGGCTTTCGCACAGTATTTAATATTCTAGGTCCTCTTACCAATCCTGGCAGACCCACTATGCAGCTTCTGGGTGTATACGATGAGTATATTGTTGAACCCCTAGCACAGGTATTAACAACCCTTGGGGTAAAACGAGGTATGGTAGTGTACGGACAGGATAAGCTAGATGAAATATCCATGAGCGCACCGACGACTGTTTGTGAGATTCAGGATGGATGGTTTAAAACCTATACAATCACTCCTGAGGACTTCGGTTTTAAGCGCTGTACTAAAGCAGACCTTATAGGTGGGACACCGGATGATAATGCAGAAATCACCAAAGGGATACTAAAGGGTCAAAGAGGTCATAAGCGAAATGCCGTGCTCCTTAATTCGGGAGCTGCACTTTATATCGGAGGCAAGGCAGAATCTATAAAGGATGGTATTGCTCTTGCAGGAGAGCTGATTGATTCAGGAAATGCTCTTAAAACTCTGGAGAAATTAATAGAAGTAAGCAACAGTGGGGAGGTATGAGAATGACTATCTTAAATAGGCTGGCGGACCATGCTAAGGCTCGTGTTAGTCAGGCAAAAAAGATAATTCCTCTGGAGGAAATAAGACGACAGGCAGAGGCACTTCCAAAGGGTGAGTTTGCCTTTGAAAATGCTCTTAAGACCTCTGATATTGCATTCATCTGTGAGTGTAAAAAGGCATCTCCCTCCAAGGGCCTTATAGCACCAGATTTTCCTTATCTCCAAATTGCAAAGGAGTATGAGGCTGCAGGGGCTGATTGCATATCAGTACTGACAGAGCCGAAGTGGTTTTTAGGCAGCGATAAATATTTGGAGGAAATTGCTAGGGCTGTTAGTATACCTTGCCTACGTAAGGACTTTAACGTTGATCCATATATGATATATGAGGCCAAGATCCTTGGGGCCCAAGGGGTTCTATTGATTTGCTCCATATCCACTGAGGCAGAAATCAAGTCATATATTTCTCTTTGCGATATGCTAGGTCTTTCTGCCCTGGTAGAGGTACATGATGAAAATGAGGTGATAACAGCACTGAAGGCAGGAGCTAGAGTCATAGGTGTCAATAACCGTAACCTAAAGAACTTTTCCATAGATACCAGTAATAGCCGCAGGCTTCGTGAGATGATACCTAGTGATATAATTTTTATATCCGAAAGTGGAGTGACATGCTCTGAGGATGTGGANAAACTTCGTATGATTGGAGCACATGCTGTTCTTATTGGGGAAGCCCTAATGGTCGCAGAGGATAAAAAGGCCAAGTTGGCAGAACTGAGAGGTGGCCTGTGACGAAAATCAAGCTGTGTGGACTGTCCCAGCTTCGTGATATAGAAATTGCTAATCAGCTTGCCCCTGAATATGTTGGTTTTGTATTCGCTGGACTAAGCAAACGGTATGTATCCCCGGAGCAGGCAGGGAGACTGAAGAAGCATTTAAACCCATCGATTACCGCTGTAGGTGTATTTGTCAATGAAACACCTGAGGAGATTTCCAAACTACTAAACCTCAAAATTATAGATATGGCCCAGCTCCACGGTCAGGAAGATGAGGACTATATCAAGGCTCTTCGCTCACTAACTGATAAGCCAATTATTAAAGCATTTGCCATCAATACAGAAGAAGATGTTATTGATGCTAATAAATCCACTGCAGATTATGTCTTGCTGGATTCAGGAAATGGTGGCTCTGGAAGGGTGTTTGATTGGGTGTATGCAAAAGGGCTTCTGCGGCCATATTTTCTTGCCGGTGGCCTAAGTCTTAATAATATTGATAGGGCTATTAAAACCCTTGGCCCCTATGCTGTAGATGTAAGCTCTGGAATAGAAACAGATGGGCAGAAGGATATAGATAAAATGGGTAAATTTGTTCACATTGTAAGAGGAAAGGATGAGATTAAATGATAGGTAAAAAGGGACGCTTTGGTATTCATGGTGGACAGTATATCCCCGAAACCCTTATGAATGCCCTTATAGAATTGGATGAAGCATATAGCCGTTATAAAATAGATCCGGAATTTAATGAGGAGTTTACTAAATTGCTTAAGGAATATACAGGTAGGCCTTCAGGTCTGTATCTGGCTCAGAAGATGACCAAGGATTTGGGTGGTGCAAGGATTTATCTAAAGAGAGAGGATTTAAATCATACTGGATCCCACAAAATTAACAATGTCCTTGGTCAGGCCTTACTTGCTAAAAAAATGGGTAAAACAAGATTGATTGCCGAAACTGGAGCTGGTCAACATGGTGTAGCTACCGCAACCGCTGCTGCCCTGATGGGTATGGAATGTGTTGTATTCATGGGAGAGGAGGATACCCTTCGTCAGGCACTTAATGTATACCGTATGAGACTGCTTGGTGCAAAAGTGATCCCTGTAAAAAACGGTACAGCAACACTAAAGGATGCGGTTTCCGAGGCTATGCGAGAATGGACAAACCGGATTGACGATACCCACTACTGTCTTGGCTCTGTGATGGGTCCCCATCCCTTCCCGACCATGGTGAGAGATTTCCAAGCAGTGATTTCAAAGGAAATTAAGGAAGAGCTTATGGAAAAGGAAGGAAGGCTTCCTGATGCTGTAGTTGCTTGTGTAGGCGGTGGTTCCAATGCTATAGGAAGCTTTTATCACTTTATTGAAGATGAAACTGTACGACTTATCGGCTGTGAGGCAGCAGGCAGAGGCATTGATACCTTTGAAACCGCTGCAACCGTCAATACTGGAAGGGTGGGAATTTTTCACGGAATGAAATCTTACTTTTGCCAAGATGAATATGGGCAGATTGCACCGGTTTATTCTATTTCACCAGGGCTTGATTATCCCGGTGTTGGTCCAGAACATGCACATCTTTACGACATTGGCAGAGCAGAGTATGTGCCTGTTACTGATGATGAGGCTGTCTGTGCCTTTGAATATCTAGCTAAAACTGAAGGAATTATTCCAGCTATTGAATCAGCACACGCCATCGCCCATGGGATGAAACTTGCTCCAACAATGGCTAAAGATCAAATTATAATTATAACTGTTTCGGGCAGAGGCGATAAGGACTGTGCCGCTATTGCAAGATACAGAGGGGAGGATATCCATGAGTAAGATAAAATCTGCTTTTGAAAATGGAAAGGCGTTTATAGCTTTTATTACCTGTGGTGATCCAGACTTAGCAACAACAGCAGCCGCTGTTCGAGCCGCTGTTGATAATGGAGCAGATCTGATTGAACTGGGCATTCCTTTTTCTGATCCCACAGCAGAGGGTCCTGTGATTCAAGGTGCTAATCTACGGGCATTGAAGAATGGAATTACCACTGATAAAATCTTTGATTTTGTAAGAGGGCTTCGTAGGGATGTAACAGTTCCCATGGTATTTATGACCTATGCTAATGTGGTTTTTTCCTATGGAGCAGATCGATTTATTCATACCTGTAAAGAGATTGGAATTGATGGGCTGATCTTGCCAGATCTTCCCTTTGAAGAAAAGGATGAGTTTCTACCAACCTGTCGCAAGTATGGTGTGGACTTGATATCCCTGATCGCCCCTACCTCAAAAAATCGCATCTCTATGCTAGCAAAGGAGGCTGAGGGCTTCCTATACATTGTCTCTAGCCTGGGTGTGACGGGGACTAGAAGTGAGATCAAAACTGACATCTCTTCTATTGTTGATCTTGTAAGGCAGAACACGGATATTCCTTCTGCTATTGGATTTGGTATATCAACGCCAGAGCAGGCAAAGAAGATGGCAGATATCTCAGATGGAGTTATCGTGGGGTCGGCTATAATAAAATTATTAGAGAGGTACGGAAAAGATGCCCCGAAACATATCGGTGAATATGTCAAGTCTATGAAGGATGCAATAGGGTAATATAGCCTCAAGACATATCTCTTGTAGAGGAGTATGCTTTAGAAAAAGAAAAAACCCATTATTGAGTGTCATTTAGACAATTAATAATGGGTTGTTTTTATATGTGCTTTATGATGTTGAATTAAAAATCTGCTTTCCAAAGTCCGTGAAGGTTACAATACTCATAAACTGAACCAGATTCAACCTCTGGGAACTCTGCAGTAGGTACCATTCCTGGCTCAAGCTTGGTTACCCAAACCTTATCATCAGTTACAAGTGCAATCCACTCAATATAATGCTCTGGTATGGAAGGGTGAATAACTGAACCAACGGTTGCTTTAATCTTGCCATCCACTCTTTCAACATCAGGAACATGCTTCTCTTGAGCTGCGTCTTCAGTATTAGCCTTTAGTGCTTTCATTTCTTGGCCACAACATGAGAGAGGGCCACCGCCATCTTTGATTTTAGCAATCATGTTTCCACATTTTTCACAACGATAAAAAAGTACATTTGACATAATACATTTCTCCTTTTTCAAAGGTCTGTTGTTAGTAACAAATTAACCATATAAATAATAGGGTTAGTATTTTCATTATATATTAATGAATTAAGTAAAACAAGGCATGAATAACAAAAGTATGAAAGAAAGGAACCCTCTTCTAAGAGTCTGTACAATATTTATAAAAAAATGCTATAATTAGAGAGGTCTTGATAATTGTTAGTCATTGTATACAGGCCTATCAGGACTTATTTGAAGTGAAAAAGGGTTAAAATACATATGTTAAGGAGGAGTTATATGGCGTTACTACATGTTGATTTTTTCTCCAATGTTCTTGGAATGTGTATGCAGATGGATGTTATTCTACCACAGAGAACCAAGGGACAGATTGGAGCAGAGGGAAAAGGAAGTAATGGAAAATACCCAACTCTATACTTATTACATGGTATGAGTGATGATAGTACTGTGTGGCAGAGGAGGACCTCTATAGAACGCTACGTTGATGATATGGGTATAGCTGTGGTTATGCCGACAACTCATCTGGGATGGTACACAGATATGCATCATGGCTTAAAATACTGGACATTTATAAGTGAAGAGCTACCAGAAATTTGTCAGGAGTTCTTCCCCAACATGTCAACAAAGAGGGAGGATAATTTTGTGGCAGGCCTTTCTATGGGCGGCTATGGTGCTATGAAGATGAGTTTAAGGGCAGCAGATAGATTCGGTGCAGCGGCCAGCCTTTCTGGGGCCTTAGATGTAAGACATTTGGCTGAAAAAGGAAATCCACCTTATGAATTCTGGTACAATATATTTGGCCCCTTAGATAAAGTTGAAGGAAGTGACAATGATCTCTTTGAATTGGCCAGGAGATTGAAGTCCTCTGGAAAACCATTGCCTAAGCTTTATATGTGGTGTGGAACTGAGGACTTTTTATATAAAGATAATATGAATATGAAGGAGCATCTAACCGACCTGGGATATGATTTAACATATGAGGAAGCTCCGGGTGATCATCAATGGAAGTACTGGGACCATAAAATACAGGATGTTTTAAGCTGGCTACCAATTAGAAAGTAGAAGATTGCCCTTGCTTATTATGACTAAAAACTATATAATAGTAAAAAATAAAGATTACTAAGCGATGATAAAAGCTACGATTAATACATTTCTTCAGAGAGCCGGTGGATGGTGTGAATCGGTGAAAGGTATAATCTTTCCACTTTTGGAGCTGCAGATGATGAATCTGAAGGTTCGTACCCTTTATCCTACGATTGAGTGGCTAGAATAATTCTAGCAATTTGGGTGGCAACACGGATTCCTTTCGTCCCATGGTTTTATGGGACGAAAGGATTTTTTTNTTTGTGTGAAAGCAAAGTGAGNATAAGGTGCTTCTTAGGATTAATAAGAAATGAATAGAACAATAATAATATTTTAGGAGGAAGAACATGATAGACATTAAATTTCTAAGAGAAAACCCAGAGGTAGTTAAAGACAATATTAAAAAGAAATTTCAAGACAGAAAGCTGCCATTGGTAGATGAAGTCATTGAGCTTGATTTAGAAAGCAGAACTGTGAAAGCAGAGGCTGATAATCTAAGATCTGAACGAAACCGTATATCAAAAGAAATTGGTGGGCTTATGGCCAAGGGAAAAAAGGATGAGGCTATGGAGCTTAAAAACCAAGTAACTTCTTTTTCAGAACACTTGGCTGCCTTAGAAGCTAAGGAGAATGACCTAAGTGTAAAGATCAATGATATTATGATGAAAATCCCTAATATTATTGATCCTAGTGTACCTATCGGTAAAGATGATAGTGAGAATGTAGAAGTTGAGCGTTATGGTGAGCCACTTGTTCCTGAATATGAGATCCCATATCACATAGATATTATGGAAAAACTTAATGGGATAGACCTTGATGCGGCAAGAAGAGTTGCAGGTAATGGTTTCTATTATCTATTAGGGGATATTGCTAGATTACACTCAGCGGTTACTACCTACGCTAGAGACTTCATGATTGATAAAGGCTTTACCTATTGTATACCACCATTTATGATAAGAAGTGATGTTGTGACTGGTGTAATGAGCTTTGAAGAGATGGAAGCTATGATGTATAAGATAGAAGGAGAGGATCTTTATCTTATCGGAACTAGTGAACACTCTATGATTGGTAAATTCATTGATACAATAGTTTCTGAGGATACCTTGCCTCAGACCCTAACTAGCTATTCACCATGCTTTAGAAAAGAAAAAGGTGCCCATGGTCTTGAGGAAAGGGGAGTTTATCGAATTCATCAATTTGAGAAACAGGAGATGATTGTAGTTTGTAATCCCGAAGATAGTATGGCTTGGTATGAAAAAATGTGGCAATATACAGTTGAATTATTCAGAACATTGGATATCCCTGTAAGAACCTTAGAGTGTTGCTCTGGTGATTTGGCTGACCTTAAGGTTAAGTCCGTGGACGTGGAGGCATGGTCACCAAGACAGAAAAAGTACTTTGAAGTGGGAAGTTGCTCTAACCTTGGGGATGCACAGGCTCGTCGCTTAAAAATCCGTGTTGTTGGTGAGAAGGGTAAGTATTTTGCCCATACTCTTAACAATACTGTGGTAGCACCTCCTCGTATGTTAATTGCATTTCTTGAAAATAACCTTAATGAAGATGGCTCTGTTAACATACCTAAGGCTCTTCAGCCATATATGGGTGGAAAAACCATTATTAAATAAATATCCTTTAGCTGGCTTGAACTTAAAAATCAATTTAAAGGGCTTATATGGAGATAACAACTCCCTATAAGCCCTTTAAGATTCCATTTTGTGAATACACACTGGTATAATCCATCTATTCTAAGAAATAAATATACAATTTTAACAATCTCAATAAACCTATTCTTATAAGGAGGAATATTGTTATGGATAAGTTTTTCTTTTATTAGCTGGTCTAACAATGATAATGCCTGAAATCTCTGAAATACTGGACTTTGAGAGTGCTCCAAACTTTCTAGTCAAAGTATTGACATGGATTTAGAAAGGTGCTACAATAATTTTAGTTGAACGTTTAAAAGTTCGACATATTTAACAAGGGCAATTGAAACGTTTCTTTTAATTAGACCTTAAAAATTATAGTTTTTTACTAATAAACATCTATTTTACGATTCAAATATAGCAATATTATAAAACTTGTTTTATTTTGCCCCGTTTCCAATAAAAATGTTTAAATTGTTTTATCATCATGACGACTAGTTCTTACTTAAGCTCTAACATTATAAATTTTGACCTGAATATTATTAGAGAGATGTGCATTTGTACTATCAGTCGGTTTTAACCGTTTACGGTTATTGCGAAATATAATGAGGAGGAATTTATATGAGTAAAAAAGTTTATGAAAGTACTGGGACTTCTTCTGGCACTTGTTATGGTATTGGGGTTATTAACCGCATGTAAATCTGACAAGACTGATGATACACCAGTAAACACAGAGGACACACAAAAAGATACACCAGAGGATACTACAGAACCAGATCCTACAGAGGCACCTGCTCCAGCAGATGATACTTCTGGGGACGTACAGTTACCAAGAAACGAATCCATGTATTTCGGTGGTCAACAATGGGGAGCAGTTAACGGCTGGAATCCTATGGGAGACAACAACAATAACGCTATGGCTTTATCAGCGTCAGGTAGTGGTTCTCGTACAATTATGTTTGAGACCCTCTATATGTACAATTTCCTTGATGGCTCCATGACTCCATTACTTGCAGATGGAGATTATGTGTGGAACGATGCTATGACAGAGATTACTGTTAAGATCAATCCTGCAGCAAAGTGGAGCGATGGAAAACCAGTAACAGCAGACGACGTAGCCTACACCTTTGAAGTTTCTANAAAAATTGGAAACAACTCAGGTAATGCTAATAAGCTTTATATTGCAGATGTAGTAGCTACTGATCCTTCAACTGTAGTTATTAAAGCTGTATTAAATGAAGAAGGTAAAGCAGCTAATCCTNTAATGTTAATNAATTACCTTGGAGCAACTTATNTAGNACAGAAAGATTGGATAATGGCATTAGAAGAACGTAATGGTGGAGACGCTAATGCTATNAAGAATGATCCAGCAGAAGATGTTGTTTATTCAGGACCTTATGGCAAATACTTTGCAGATGATCAGAAGGTTGTATTCATTCGTAATGAAGATTACTGGGGACAGGATCCTTCCATGTGGGGCAAGTTGCCTGCACCTAAGTATTTAGTTCATACTATTTTCTCAGATAACGCTGCAACTGAAACAGCTTTTAAGGCTGGTGAAATTGATGTTAACCAACAGTTTATTCCTAATATTCAGGATTTATGGTTAAAAGATGGTCTTCCAATTTCTACATACATGGATGAACCTCCTTATGGAATTTGTGTTAATATGCCTACAGCATTTTTCAACCTAGATAAGCCTGTTCTTCAGAACTTAGCAGTTCGTAAAGCTATTGCTATAGCAGTTGATTATGATGCTATCAATGCTAATGCTATGACAGGCCAATCACCTTCTTTCAAAGATGTACCTCGTTCTCTTATGAACCCTACTGAAGGTGAGCAAGCAACATTTGATCACGAAGCAGTTAAGGATCTTCAATGGGTAGGTAATGATATTGCTGGCGCTAATAAGATATTAGATGATGCAGGTATCGTTGATACTGATGGTGATGGTATCCGTGAATTTAACGGTGAGAATATTTCCTTAATCGCTGCATGTCCTAATGGCTGGACAGATTGGCAAGCATCTATGGAAATCGTTGCAGCTGCAGGTAAGAACATTGGTTTAGAGATTACCACTCAGTTCCCTGAGGCAGATCCATATCAGACAACTGTTACATCNGCTNAGCAGTTAGATTATGATATCTTTATGATGTGGACNGATAGTGCATCACCTACACAGCCNTGGGGTCGTTTCCGNTACTTAATGAGTAGTGAGTTTAANGGTCTTGACAATAACTGGTCAGGTAACTACGGTCATTATAGCAATGATAGAGTTCAGGAATTAATTAAATTAATCCCTACAGAATCTGATCCAGCTAAATTAAAAGAATACTATACTGAAGCTGTTAAGATTTATTTAACTGATATACCTTCATTCTCACTTATGTATAGACCTGACAAGTTCCACGCTGTTAATGAATCTGTATGGACTGGCTTCCCTGAAGCTGGTGATGGTTTAAATATACCTCCAACAGATTGTACAGATGGTTATGGTATTGCAGCTCTATATAATGTGACACCGATTCAATAGTTACGAATAGAATAATGCGACATAAAACAAACATTTAAATAGTAACACATGAATCAATTCATCAGCCATGTTTCGTGAGTTTCTGAAGCATGGCTGATTTTAAAATCTACGGAGGGATTCTATGAAGGGCTATCGTAAGTATTTTGGCAAAAAGATATTATGGTTTTTTCTAACACTTATTTTTGCGTTTTTATTGAACTTTATACTTCCAAGAATGATGCCAGCTGATCCTGTGTCCAATATAATGTCAAGAACGGCACGAGGTGTTCAAGATGCAGCTGTAACTCAGGAGATGTATAAAAATTATGTAAAAGAATTTGGACTGGATAAGCCGATGCCTGTTCAATTTGCCACATATATAAAGAATGCATTTAAAGGGGATTTTGGAATGTCATTTAGCCAATATCCTCGTAGGGTAAATGACATTGTTTCAAGTGGAATATTGTGGACTATCGCTTTGCAGTTACCCGCCATTATTGTAGGATGGCTACTAGGTAATATTCTAGGAGCATTAGCGGCCTATATAAAGAAGGGCTTTGATAAAGTATTATTACCTCTTAGCTTGTTTTTATCTTGCGTACCAGCATTTGGTATGGCAATAATCCTCCTAAGCCTTTTTGCGGTTAAGTTTAAGGTTGCACCTATATCAGGAGGATATGGTTTTGATTTAATCCCCCATTTTAGTTGGGACTTTGTGAAGTCTGTTATTTCTCATTATCAATTACCATTCTGGTCAATTGTTATAGTAGCAATAGGTGGTCAGGCTATTGGTATGCGATCCATGTCAATATATGAGCTTAACGCAGATTACGTTAAATATAGCCGTTTTCTAGGTGTTAAGGATAGAAAAATAGTAGGTTATGTGTTCCGTAATGCAATGCTTCCACAGATAACAGGACTTGCTCTTTCCATAGGAACTATGGTAGGTGGTGCATTAGTTGCGGAAGTAATCTTTAGTTACCCTGGTCTTGGCTCTGTAATACTAGCCTCAGTAACCGCCTCGGACTACCCACTTTTATCAGCTACAACTTTGATTATTACTATTATGGTTTTGGTTGCAAGCTTTGCGATTGACATAATATATGGATTTATCGATCCGCGGGTTAAAGCCGCGCAATTTGACTAAGGGAGGAGAAAATTGAATGAAAAATACACTACGACAGATATTTCACTCTCCTAAATTTGTTACAGGTTTTGTTCTTTTCGTAGTAATTTTATTAACACTTTTTATTTATCCATTATTTAATCCTGGAAATCCTTTGCAGATGATTGGCTTAAGTTCATTTTCTAAGCCGGGTACATATGTTTCTGTTTATGACTCCATTGATACTGAAACTGCAACCATGAAACTTCCAGGTGCAGATGAAAGAAGACTTACGAACAAATTAAAGGATGAAGACCGTGTTGCTATGAAAGAATGGTTAATTGCAATCGGTATTTCTGAGGAAACCATCGACATCACTGATACAGATGGCCTTTTAGAGCTTTGGAAAGCTAACTATGATCCAACTATGAAACCTGCAGGTATGACTATGGCAACNCGTAACTATTATAAGCGTTTAAATGCCGGTCTGGAGCAAAGCTTAGATGCTGAGGGTGCGATTATAGCCTCAAAGAACCCAGAAACCGGAGAACTAGAGGAAAGTAAAGTTGTTAATACCACAGATTATGTTAATACAAATGATGTGGTGAACAGAATTCATCTACCTCTTGGTACAGATAACTTTGGCCGTGATGTTTTAAAGGAGCTTGTTTCTGCTGCTAAGTCATCACTTACAATTGGATTTATTGCCGGTAGCATTGCTACCTTAATTGGACTTTCATTCGGTTTGTTATCAGGGTATCTTGGAGGATTTGTAGATGACTTTATTATGTTTATTACCAATCTATTTACAGTAATTCCGAGTTTTATTTTACTAATTTTGATTTCTTATAGCATTGGACAGGAGGACAGGGGATTTACAACAGTTGCTATTGTAATTGGTATGACCTCTTGGACATGGACATGTAGATCCGTTCGGTCTCAGGTAATTTCACTCCGAAATCGTGATCACGTTAATTTGAGCAAATTATCAGGCCATAGCCTAGGAAGGATTATTATTACAGATATTCTTCCATATATAGCTTCCTACGTTGTTATGGCTTTTATATTACAAGTTTCTACAGCTATTTTATCAGAAGCACAGTTATCTATGATCGGCCTTGGACCGAGGACCACAGAAGTGCCAACCCTTGGCCTTATGATGAACTGGTCAATGTTGTACTCGGCTCACACCCATGGATATTGGTGGGCTTATTACCCTGTGTTACTGATTATTGCACTGATGTCATTCTCGTTGAATTTGATGAATACTGGTCTTGATCAAGTGTTTAATCCAACGTTAAGAGATTAGGAGGGCTTACAATGGGTAAAACAATTTTAGAGGTTAATAATCTCACAACAAAATATATAACAAGATTTCGAGAGAATGTATATGCAGTAGATAATGTGTCTTTAACAGTAGAAGAGGGTAAATCCCTTGGAATTGCTGGTGAATCTGGTTGTGGTAAATCTACATTAGCATTAAGTCTGATGGGTTATTACTTTCCTCCATTACATTATACTAGTGGAGATATAATAATTGATGGTGTTGATATAACTAAGATGGACCCTGAGACTATACGTAAATCAGTATTAGGCAAGGAAATTGCATATATTCCTCAGGCAGCTATGAATGCTTTAAATCCTACACAGAGGATTATACGCTTTATCGAGGATGTTGTCCGTGCTCATGAACCTCAGATGTCAAAAAAGGATATCTATGATATGGCAAGGGAGAGATTCGAAGAGCTTAGATTACCTAAAGAGGTTCTAGATAAGCATTCAGTAGAACTTTCAGGAGGAATGAAGCAAAGAACAGTAATAGCTATATCAACCATACTTTCACCAAAGGTTTTAATTGCAGATGAGCCTTCAAGTGCATTGGACGTAACAAGTCAAAAGATGGTTATCAAGATGCTTAAAAACTTGATGGAGAAGGGCTTTATTAAATCCATGATTTTCATAACTCATGAATTGCCTCTGCTTTATAACGTTACAGATGACATTATGGTTATGTATGCTGGCCAGATTGTAGAAAGAGGAACTGCAAAGGAGATGGTGTTTGACCCTGTTCATCCATATTCAAAGGGACTGATGGGTTCAATTATAGTACCTGAAACTGGAATTCGTGAAACTAAGCTAANAGCAATTCCTGGAACACCACCAAACTTAAAAAAGCCTCCTAGTGGTTGTCGNTTTGCTGAACGTTGCAAATATGCAATCGATGAGTGTAGGGTTAATTCCGTAGGACTTCGTGAAGCTGAGAACAATCGAAGATATCGCTGCATCTTTGCGGCTGATAAACTGAGGGAGGGGTATGCAGATGAGCAATAAAAACAAACCCATGTGTTTAAGTGGAAAAGGAGTTACCAAGATATTTGGTCACGGTGAGAAAAAAACAGTTGCGGTTGATAATGTGGATTTTGATTTCTACGAAGGTGAATTGATTTCTATCGTAGGGGAATCCGGTAGTGGTAAGACAACCTTGGCTAAGATGTTACTTGGATTAATCAATGTAACTGAAGGTGAGATATATTATCATGATGTTCTTAGAGATATATCAACTCGAAAGAAAAAGAAGGAATATTGGAAAGAGATACAAGCAATCTTTCAGGATCCATTCTCATCATTTAATGTATTTTCTAAAATAGACAGAGTTCTTCTGGATTGTATTAATATGCGAGGTGGAAGAAATCTTCCAATGGCTAAGAAGATAGAAATGATGACGGAAGCCTGTAGTTTTGTTAATCTAAAATTTGAAGAATTAACAAATAAATATCCCTTTGAGCTATCTGGTGGTCAGATGCAGAGACTAATGATTGCTCGTATATTTTTGCTAAAGCCTAAAATCTTGTTAGCTGATGAGCCAACATCTATGATTGATGCTTGCTCAAGAGCAACAATTCTGGATATGCTTAACAACCTACGTAATGAAATAGGGATGACCATTATTTTCATTACCCATGATATTGGGCTTGCTTATTATATCTCCGACACAGTATATATTATGGAGCATGGTAAAGTTGTTGAATTTGGTTCAGCAGACGAAGTTATACTTAATCCAAAGGCTGAGTATACTAAGCGATTAATTAGTGACGTGCCAAAGATTAATGAAGAGTGGGATTTGTCAACGGTATGATATGTCATACTATAGATATCCTTTATTATGTAGTTTATTTATAAAAGATGGAGCGAGATTCGTTGAAACTCGCTCCATTTAGCTTAGGACTTAAAAGATTAAAATATGTAAAAATCCAAGAGGCATAAATACCCATCTAGTTCTCAAGAGCCTGTGTCAGTAATCTTATATTGTCAATAATATATGGTCCCTCAATAGTAGACGATAAAATTAAATATACTACTTTGAGGGATTTTTCATACCTAAATTACTAACAAGAATAAGACGTAATAGGAGTATTGTATTTTGTCAAAATAATAACACAAAAATACAATTTGACAACATATAGTGTTCAATATATAATGTTACATACAACATATAGTGGTTATGCTTATTACATAGAGTTAATCTACTTATTGGAATGGAATGTAAATGATTTAGTTTACGGGTGATGAAGAAAGGTATGGGGATTGATATGGAACAACTATTATCAAGAGAACTACTATCAAAGGAATTATTAAGTGACGAATTTTTAGAAAATTATAGAAGTACTAAGACTCCTCTTAGCCTTATTGGTGAGTTTGTCTATCTTAGAACCTATTCAAGATATCTAGCCAATAAAAAAAGAAGAGAGACATGGTATGAGACTGTGCTTCGTACAACAGAATATAACCTTGGACTTGAGATCGATTTTAAGAAGAAGAATAACATTCCTATCGATTGGGATGAAGCAAAGGAAGAGGCCCAAGAATTATTTGATAACTTATATAACCTAAGAACATTCACCTCCGGAAGAACTCTGTATATGGGTGGAACTGAGGTGGTTAGGCAGTATCCATTATCTAATTACAATTGTGCTTTTACTAATATAGAAAGTCTTCAGGATTTGGTGGATGTGTTCTATCTACTTATGGTTGGCAGTGGTGTTGGAATTAGAATAGATAAAGAGATAATTAGTAAGTTTCCTGCTGTTAGAAAGCTTACTGTGGAATCTGTATATGAAGGATATGTTCGTTCAGTGACTTCTAAAGAAGATATGGAACATACAAAGAAGATTATTGATGCCAAGGATCCCTCTGTTATAACTTTGAAGGTTGGAGACAGTAAAGAGGGCTGGTGTGAAGCCCTAAGTACCTACTTTAAGATTGTTACAGCTAAGGAATATAAGGAAATTAGAAAAGTTATCATTGATTACAGCTATGTTCGACCTGAGGGGGAAAGGTTAAAACGCTTCGGAGGAAGAGCCTCCGGACACAAATCTATACAGAAGATGTTTGAGAAGATCAACAAGGTATTTAATAACAGAGAGGATGGAATATTAAGATCCATTGATATATTAGATGCTGCTACTATAATCAGTGAAAATGTGGTTTCTGGTGGTGTAAGAAGAAGTGCAATGATGGTTATCTGCGACGAAGATGATGATGAAGTTATTAATGCCAAGAGAAATATATATAAAGTTGTAGATGGCCAGTGGCTAGAGGATAAGGAGATATCCCATAGAAAGATGAGTAATAACTCAATACTTTATACCCACCGCCCCTCCTTGGANAGAATAAAGGAAATTATTAATTCTATTAAGGTTAATGGNGAACCNGGCTTTATCAACGGCTCNGAAGCAATTAGAAGAAAGCCTACATTTAGGGGATGTAATCCATGTGGCGAGATACTTTTACAGTCTAAGCAGTGCTGTAATCTGACTACTAATAATTTGATGGCCTTTGTTAATGGCAACANCCTTGATGTCGATGGTTTATCTGAGGTATTACGCTTATCAATTCGTAATGCTATTCGTATGACATTAGTTGNTGTTGAGCTGCCTGCATGGAATAAGGTAATGCAAGAGGATAGGATAGTTGGAGTATCACTAACTGGCATGATGGATATGGTGAATAAAACCAATATGACCTATAAAGAGCTATCAGCTTTGCTTCGTCATATGAGAGAAGTGGTACGTGAAGAGGGAGAACGTTATTGTCATGAGCTAGGAATTGACCCACCAGACCTTATGACAACAATAAAGCCAGAGGGTAGCCTGTCAAACCTTCCTAGCGTAAGCCCAGGAATTCATTATCCTCATTCTCATTACTATATAAGAAGAATTCGTATATCANCTACTGACCCTCTATACAAAATGATTGAGAAACAGGGAAGCTATCCAATTCACAATGAAAATGGTCAAACTGATGAGAATTGTACTATTAAGGTTATTGAGTTTCCTGTGAAGGCTCCTAAGGGGAGAACAAAGTATGATGTTGGCGCCATTGAACAGCTTGAGCTATATAAGCTATCTATGAAAAANTGGTCAGACCATAATACATCCATTACAATTCATGTTAGGGATAATGAATGGGATGATGTTGCTCAATGGGTATATGAGAACTTTGATTATGTTGTTGGTATTACCTTCCTACCTTTAATGGAGGAGACCTATCCACTCCTTCCTTTTGAAACAACAACAAAAGAGGATTACGAAGAGAGAATGAAGAATGTTAAGCCTATTGATCTTAACCTGCTAGCACAGCTAGAGGATGCTGAGGAAAGTGAGATAATTGATCAAGAATGTGAGACAGGGGTATGTCCTGTAAGATAATACCCTATTATATGACCAGAGTATGAATATCATTAATACTCTGGTCATATAAATGTATAGAAATTTTATAATTTTATAGGGTGTTGGACAATGATTGAATATAGCCTTAAGGTTGCGGAACGTATATTACATCAAGAATTGTATTATAAAGAGAGTAAATTACTGACATATACTATTAAATACCCTAAGTTTTATTCTGAGGAATTCGNCTTANTAGTAGATAAGCTTAATTTGTTATATAGAACCAAGGCCAATGTAATCANAAAAACAGTGGTTAATAATCTATATCAGCAGGCAATGGTGGAATATGAGTATTCTGTTGCCAACAATTTTCCCATTAGGGNCTTTGAAGTATATGTTGATTACAGTATTACCTATAACAAGAACTGTACCTTNAGCCTATACTTTGATCAGTATGAGTATACTGGAGGTGCCCATGGANTGACTGTTAGGACATCAGATACCTGGNATCTCATAAGAAGCAATATGATGAGATTAAGGGATTTCTTTATCTGTGATGATGCCTATCAGGAATATATAATAACTAATATAAACCTTCAAATAGCAGAACAAATAGCTGCCGGAGATAACATCTATTTTGACGACTATTTTCACTTGGTTCGAGAAAACTTCAAACCAAACAATTTCTATCTAGTTAACGAAGGGATAGTAATATACTATCAACAATATGACATCGCCCCATATTCATCAGGAATAAGAACCTTCCTCATCCCTTTCAGAAAAAGAATTGTAATAGAGCCTAGTTGCACCCTCATTTAAAAACTGTAATATTTATCACGATCACAACCTAAAAAGAGCAGCTGGTGATTATTAATCCATAAAGAGACTGTTTGTCGCCATCGGTATTTAGGCAGTGTCAGATATTCATATCTGTCACTGCCTTATGTACCGCTATGAGCGACAACCAAGCGAAAGCGTGTCTCTGTTGGAGAATAATCATTAGCTGCTCTTGTATACTAGAATGTGATAAATATTGTATCCTACTAGCCTACTTCCGCCAGGTGTTAGGTGCGAAAAGTAAGAGCATGGGGAATATTTCAAGCCTTCCAAATAGCATATCAAATATCATCACAACCTTAGATAGAACTGAGAAGCCTCCAAAATTACCATAGGGGCCAACAAGTTCAAGGCCAGGGCCGATATTGTTAAAGGTGGCTGCAACTGCAGTAAATGTAGAGGTAAGATCAAAGTTATCAAGACTTACGATTAGTATTGAAAAGGTAAAAATAAAGAGGTAGGCAACAAAATATATATTAATAGAGCGCATTGTTTCGTGCTCTATTTTTTTGCCTTCAAATTTTAATACCTTTACACTTCGTTTGTGGATTAAGTAGGATAGCTCCTTACCAATTGTCTTAAAAAGAATAACTATTCTGGAAACCTTAATACCTCCACCGGTACTACCTCCGCATGCTCCAATAAACATTAGAATCACAAGAATGGNTTTGGAAAAAGAAGGCCAATGATTAAAATCTAAGGTTGCATAGCCAGTGGTTGTCATTATTGATGATACCTGAAAGGCGGAATGATGAATAGCAGAGAAGAAACCCTTTAATCCCCCAGTATTTAAAGATATAAGAATAATAGCAGAGGAGAAGATAATGAAATACCATCGTATTTCTTCCATTTTAAATGCAGATCTTACCTTACCTAAAAGCAATATATAGTAAAAATTAAAATTGACACCAAATAAAAACATCCCAATTGTAATAACGGTCTGTTGAAAAGAGGTATAATCGGCAAGACCAGAGTTCTTTATAGAAAACCCTCCTGTACCAGCTGAACCGAAGGTAAGTGTTAAGGCATCAAATAGAGGCATCTTCCCTATAAGAAGAATTATGATCATAATAATTGTCATTGCCAGATATATAGTATAAAGTTTTTTAGTTGATGAACGGACCCTAGGAACCATCTTTTCTACAGAATGACCAGGGCTTTCGGCTCTCATAACATGAATACTGTCCCCACCAGCCTTGGGTAATATAGCAAGAACAAAAACAAGTACACCCATACCTCCGATCCAATGACTAAGACTACGCCAAAAGAGCATACAATATGACAAGGCTTCAACATCAGAAAGAATACTAGATCCAGTTGTGCTAAATCCTGAAACTATTTCAAATAGTGCATTATGATAATGAGGTATCTCCCTACTAATAAAAAAAGGTAAAGCCCCAAATAAGCTTAATACAATCCATCCTAGAGCAACAGTTACAAAACCTTCTTTGGCAAAAAAGTGGTTACTTTTTGGCTTTTTTAAAACTAAAGGAATACCAATTAATAGACATAAACCTATAGAAATAAGAAAAGCAAAACCGCTACTTTCTTTATATATTAAAGCAACAATTAGTGATGAAGACATGAAGATAGCTTCAACTACTAAAATCCAACCTATAAAGTGTAAAATAATCGATTTGTTCATAATAAACCCCATGCCTTTCCCGCTAGCTATTTATAAAAGAATATCATTCAAGTCATCGAGTCCTGTAATGGTTGTAACAATGATAACAGTATCACCTATCTGGATAGTGTCTTTACCATTAGGAATAATAATCTTACCATATCTGTTAATACAACCTACCAAAAGCTCGGGTTTCAAACTTAATTTTTCTAAGGGAATTCCAATAATGGAATTGTTGTTACGTACTCTAAATTCCAGAGCTTCAACTTTATTACCAACAATTTTGTATAGAGTTTCAACATTACTACCTTTAGAATTACACATAGCACGGACATGCTGTATAATTCGTTCTGCAGTAACTAGCTTAGGATTAACAATAACCCCTAGAGGCATTTCGGATATAATATCATCAAAAGCAAGTCGAGTTATTTTTGTAAATACCTTAGCTCTTGATACCTTATNTGCATAGATGGAAAGCAATATATTTTCTTCATCTAGATTAGTAAGNGAAACAAAGGCATCAGCTTCTTCTATACCTTCTTCAATAAGAAGGTTATTATCTGAGGCATTGCCATTGATTATAAGAGCTTCAGGAAATAGCTCACTGAGTTCGTTGCACTTATCAAGGCTTTGTTCAATAATTTTAACCTTAATACCGTATTTAATAAGCATACTAGTAAGGTACATTCCAAGGGTTCCACCACCAACAATTATGGTATCTTTAATAGGGCGGGATATAATACCTATTTCCTTAAAGAACTGTGTAGCGGTTTTAGGGGAGGCTAGAAAAGAGATTATATCCTGTGCCTGCAAAACAAATTTTCCAGAAGGAATGAATACTTGATCATNACGTTCTACAGCACAGACAAGTAGCTGGCCCTTTACCATTTTATTTAGATTAATTAACAACATATTATCTAGGATACTATCTTCGGGAATTTGAAATTTAAGGAGCTC
>JGI24710J26742_10000768_pt1 | contig 30117 bp, 14 predicted proteins | sample BioPla2DNA2_FD_26742 | JGI IMG/M metagenome (IMG submission 26742)
TAACAGCTTTTTTGTTGTCGAAACACAAACACATTTAGAGAAGTGTTATTTTGACATTAGCTATTTATATGTTGTAGTTATTTAAATATTTCTTAACAGCCCCTTTTTATTTTATAAAATTAAACAAATGATTTTTAAGTTGGGTAAATGTAAGCATGCGCAAGCCTTTTGTAGCGAAGGATTCAATAAGTATTAAAAACCCACAATAATTGTATCTATAGATACCAAAAGTTAAGCTTTTGTGTAATTTTAAGGCGATTCTTAGAGATATAAATATGCTTTACAGTTTTAGTAGTATTTGTTATTATATATCCGAATTTTCTATTTTATTTATTTAATTTTATTAAAAAATAATAGTACAATTATTAGTATATAAAACTTTTAGTGAGGACAAGATGATTAAAGTTGACAAGACAGAATTTAAAAAATTAGTAGAGAGGAAATTAACAAACAATTTTGGATTGAAAATTGATGAAGCTACTGACAAAATGATGTTTAGATGCGTGGCTTTGGTTGTTAAAGATTTATTGACACAACAAAGAGTTGATTTTAAAAAGATTTGTAGAGAAAAAGGAAAAAAACAAGTTTACTATATGTCTATGGAATTTTTGCTAGGTAGGTCATTAAAGACCCACCTTTTCAATACAGGCCTATTAGATACGGCAAAAGCAGCAGTGAAAGAATTAGGTTTTGATTTAGATGCTTTAATTGAAGAAGAGCCAGATGCAGGTTTAGGTAATGGTGGGCTTGGGAGATTAGCTGCCGCTTATTTAGATGGTTTAACAGCTTGTGGTTATCCAGCAAGCGGATATTGCTTAAAATATGATTATGGTATTTTTGAGCAAAAAATTATTGATGGATGGCAAGCGGAGCTTCCAGATCAATGGCTTAAAGGTGGAGATGTTTGGTTAAATCCAAGAAGTGAAACATTTGAAGTTAAGCTTGGTGGACAAATTGAGGAAGATTGGTCGACAGGTAAATTAAAGGTTAAACATGTCAATGCTACAAGTGTTATTGCTCAACCATTTGATATGAATATCACTGGATATGGCTCTAATGTTGTTAATGTTTTAAGATTGTGGAGTGCTAAAGCACCAGTTGAGCTAGATATGAAGGCTTTTTCAAGAGGGGAATATGTAAAGGCAATTGAAGAAAAAGCAACTGCGGAAGCAATATCAAAAGTTTTATATCCAGCAGATGACCATATTGAAGGAAAGAGTCTACGTCTAAAGCAACAGTATTTCTTTGTTTCAGCAAGTATACAAAATATAGTCAAAAGACATCTTAGAGATCATGATAATTTAGATAATTTAGGCGATTTTGTAGCAATACACATAAATGATACTCATCCAACTTTGTGTATTCCAGAATTGATGAGAATAATGTTAGATGAATACGATTATTCATGGGATGATGCATGGAAAGTTGTTACTGAGACAATGAGTTATACTAACCACACCATTATGTCAGAAGCTTTAGAAAAATGGCCAATTCATTTATTTGAATCATTGCTTCCAAGAATTACTCAGATAATTAGAGAGATTAACCAAAGAAGTTGTGCTGATTTATGGAATTTCTTCCCTGGAGATTGGGATAGAATTAGTAAAAATGCTATCATGAGTGGCAGTGAAATAAGAATGGCAAATTTATGTTTAACAGCTTCTCATACAATCAATGGTGTATCTGCATTGCATAGTAATATTTTGAAAAATATAACATTTGCAGATTATTATAAAATGACTCCTGAAAAGTTTACAAATGTAACGAATGGTATTACATATAGACGTTGGCTTTGCGAAGCAAATCCTAAATTATGTAAATTGGTCACAGAGTTAATAGGAGATAAGTTTTTAAAAAATGCAGATGAACTAGAAAACCTTATGAAATATCAAGGCGATAAAAAGGTTTTAAATCAATTAGCAAGCATAAAAAGAGACAATAAGGCTCGTCTTGCAAATTATATTGAAAAAGCAAATGGTGTAGTTTTAAATCCAGATTCAATTTTTGATGTTCAAGTTAAAAGATTGCATGAATATAAGCGTCAATTATTGAATGCTATGCACATACTTCATTTGTATAACAAAATTAAGACTGATCCTAACTTTGATATGGAGCCAAGAACATTTATTTTTGGTGCAAAATCTGCAAGTGCATACTATATGGCAAAACTTATTATTCGTTTAATTTATATGATTGGAGAAATGGTTAATAATGATCCAGATTGCAAAGATAAACTTAAAGTTGTATTTATTGAAAATTATCGAGTAAGTCTTGCTGAAATTATTATGCCTGCAGCGGAAATAAGTGAACAAATTTCTACAGCTGGTAAAGAAGCTTCTGGAACTGGGAATATGAAATTTATGATTAACGGTGCTGTAACCATTGGAACAATGGATGGTGCAAATGTAGAAATACATGAAAGAGTAGGCGATGAAAATATATTTATATTTGGTCTATTAGCAGATGAGGTTGAAAAATTAAGGCCACATTATAATCCAACAGAATATTATACTCATGATCAAAGAATACAAGACGTAATTCAATTGCTAATTGATGGAATTAATGGCGTGTGCTTTAAAGAAGTCGCAGATTCCCTTACTTTAGGGAGAACTGGTCAAGCTGACCCATATATGTTACTTGCTGACTTTGCAAGTTATGTTAGTGCTCAAGAAGCAGTACAAAGTGCATATAGAGATAAACATCGTTTCCAAAGAATGTCCTTAATCAATATCGCTAAAGCTGGATTTTTCTCAGCTGATAGAAGTGTTGAAGAGTATGCAAGTCGTATTTGGAGATTAAGTAAAGTCAAAATTTAATTGTATCATTGGGACTGTTAAGAAACTAAAAAATTTTTAACAGTTTTTTCTTTATAAAAAACAAACACGATGAGGGAGAAGACTGCTTTTGATATTAATTGAAACATAAATGCATTTATGAGTCATCTTCGAAGCTTTCTTAACAACCCTTTTTATACATCAAGATGTAATGAAAGTAATATATAATTCAAGAGATTTAAATTTTAAAAAACCTTTTGGTGCAGTAAAAACTGGACAAAAGGTTTTTATTAAACTTAAGCTACAAACTATGAAAGAAGTAACGGGTGTAAGTTTGTTTTTAAGATCTGATTCATATAAAAATAAATTTTCTCTAACTCCATTAAAAAATAAAGAATATAGCTTGGAATTTAGCGTTGATGATCCAGAGATTTATTATTATCGATTTGAAGTTTACACACATAATAAAACATATTATGTTGGCCACAATGGCCAAGGTATAGCGATTGTTGGCGAGTGGCTTCCAGAGTGGCAATTAACAGTTTATGATAAAAATTTTGCAACTCCCGAATGGTTAAAAGGTGGCTTAATATATCATATTTTTCCTGATAGATTTGCAAGAGTTTCAGATGGAATAAAGGTAGAAAAAGAAAATGCAATAATTAGATCATGGTATCAAGAGTTATCAATTCAGGATGCCGAAGGTAAATATTTTGCCAATGACTTTTATGGTGGAAATATAAAAGGAGTTATATCAAAACTTGAATATTTAAGAGATTTAGGGGTAAGTGCAATTTATTTTTCACCGATATTTAAAAGTTCTTCAAATCATAGATATGATACTGGCGATTATTTTGAAATAGATCCCTTGTTTGGAACGGAAGAAGAATTTAAGCTTCTTTTGAAAGAAGCAAAAAAACTGGGCATAGAAATAATACTAGATGGGGTATTTAATCATACAGGAGCAGATAGTGTTTATTTTAATAAATTTGGAAATTATAATTCTGTCGGAGCATATCAATCAACCTTTTCTGAATACTATGATTGGTATACTTTTTACAATTATCCAAATGATTATCATTGTTGGTGGGGCGTTACTGTTTGTCCAACTATATCGAGAAATGCCAAAGGATTTCAAGATATGATAGCAGGCCCTGGTGGTGTCATTGAAAAGTGGAGTTTGATGGGCGTAAAAGGATGGCGGCTTGATGTAGTTGATGAAATTTCAGATGCTTTTGTTGAAAAAATACGCGAAAGAAGCAAAAAACATGGTGATGTTGTAGTTATTGGAGAAGTTTGGGAAGATGCTAGCACAAAAATATCTTATGACGAAAAAAGAAAATATCTACTTGGAAAAGAATTAGATGGTGTAATGAATTATCCCTATAAAGAAGCAATTATAGATTTATTAAAAACTGGTGATATGCAAAGTTTTATAAACCAAGTATATACAATTGCTGAAAACTATCCAAAAGAAGCATTAGATTGTTCAATGACATTACTTGGTACTCATGATACCGTGAGAATAATTAATGTCTTGTCTGGAGTTATCCCTCCAGCAACCAAAAAGGAAAGGTTAGCCTATAGATTGTCTGATATAGATTATGAAAGAGGGCGAAAACTTTTACGAGTTGCTTCACTGATTCAATATTTTTTACCAGGAGTTGCAACAGTTTATTATGGTGATGAAGTTGGAGTAGAGGGATTTGAAGATCCAATAAATCGAAGACCTTTTCCAAAAACTGGTGGTGATAAAATATTATTAGCTCACTATCAAAGTCTTGGGAAAATGAGAAAACAATATAGAGAAAAATTTAAAGGAAAATTTAAGATAAATATTGAAAATGATATTTTAGTAATTGATAGGGAAGGATTGAAGGCTATGGTTAATCTATCTCAAGAGACCATTAGAATTAAACCTCAAGAGGATATTTTAAGCAAGAAAGTTGTATCAAAACTAAATCGATATGATTTTATAGTTGTAGATAGTCTTATGTTATAAGTTGTATTTATAGATATAAAATTTTATAGTTAAATTCGTTGACATATATAACTATTATGTTTTAGAATAAATAAAAGCAGCAAAAGGAGCAAAGATCGTGAGAAGATTTGTCCAAAAAAGAAATGTGTTACTTCTTATAGTGATAATTATTCTCGTCGTTATAGGTATAGCGGGGTGTTAATTTTGGTGCAAAGCAAGACAATATTCAATAGGAAATAATAATCAAAATCAAATACCTCGCAAAATACGACGAGGTATTTTTCAATAAAAGGGAGATGCCAAATGAAAAAATATGTGGTTTCAATTTTAGTTAAAAATAAATCTGGCGTACTAAGAAGGGTTAGTGGTCTTTTTTCAAGGCGTGGTTACAATATAGATAGCCTTTCCGTAGGAACAACTGAAAATGATAAGTTTTCTGCAATAACAGTTGTTGTTACAGGTGATAGCTCAACTATTGACCAAATTCACAATCAACTTCATAAATTAATTGATGTTGAATCAGTAACCATATTAGATGCAAGCAAAAGTGTTTTTAGAGAACTTATTTTAGTAAAAGTTGCATGTGCTGATGTCGACATGAGACAACAAATTATAGATGTTGCTAATCTATTTAGAGCAAGAGTAGTAGATGTTTCACCAAGATCTTTAATATTTGAACTTACAGGTGATTCTGATAAAGTTGAAGCTTTTGTAGATGTACTACGTGATTATGACATCGTTGAATTAATAAGAACTGGATTGACTGCAATAAAAAGAGGTGTTGCAGATAATCTTGAAAACATAAAACCATTGAAAGGAGGACAAAGAAATGGCAATAATGTATTACGATAAAGATGCTAATTTTAGCGCAATTAAAGACAAGAAGATAGCAATTATAGGTTTTGGTTCACAAGGTCATGCTCATGCTTTGAATTTAAAAGAGTCAGGAGCAAACGTTATGGTTGGCCTATATGTAGGAAGCAAATCATGGGCTAAAGCTGAAAATGTTGGTCTAAAAGTTGCAACTGCAGCAGAAGCAGCAAAGTGGGCAGATTTCATAATGATTTTAATCAATGATGAGTATCAAGCAAAACTTTACAAAGAATCAATTGAAGCAAATTTAACTAAGGGTAAAACTTTAGCTTTTGCACATGGATTCAATATTCACTATAAGCAAATTGTACCACCAGCAGATGTTAACGTTGTTATGATAGCTCCAAAAGGACCAGGGCACACAGTTAGAAGTGAATATTTAGCAGGAAAAGGTGTTCCTTGTCTAATCGCAGTTGAACAAGATGCTACTGGTAACGCTAGAGAACTTGCACTAGCATATGCATATGGCATAGGTGGAACAAGAGGCGGGGTTTTAGAAACAACATTTAAAGAAGAGACAGAAACTGATTTGTTTGGAGAACAAGCCGTTTTATGTGGCGGAATTTCAGCTTTGATGAAGGCAGGCTTTGAAACTTTAGTAGAAGCAGGATATCAACCAGAAAGTGCATATTTTGAATGCATTCATGAAATGAAACTTATTGTTGATTTGATTTATAAAGCAGGTTTATCAGGAATGAGATATTCTATATCAAATACCGCAGAATATGGTGATTATGTAGTTGGTCCAAAGATTATTACTGCTGAAACTAAGAAAACAATGAAAAAAGTTCTTGAAAATATCCAAAACGGTAATTTTGCAAAAGAATTTATTAAAGAACTTCAAAGTGGTGGTGCCAACTTTAAGAAAATGAGAGAAACTGAACAAAATTTGCAAGTTGAAAAAGTTGGAAAAGATTTAAGAGCAAAAATGAACTGGAACGAAGCTATTGAAGAAAAATAATAGCATTTGTTAAAATCAAAACCAAAAATCCAGGGCTAGAAAATCTAGCTCTGGAATATAGAAAATAATTTAAAATCACATGCTTTTGTGATTCGTATTCATATAGGTATGTTGATTTAGAAGGTGTATTATGAAATTGGTAAAAATATTAGATACGACACTAAGAGATGGTGAACAATCACCAGGTTGCAGTATGAATATTAGCGAAAAGATTAATTTGGCAAAACAAATTGATAAGCTTGGAGTTGATATTATTGAGGCAGGTTTTGCCATAGCTTCCCCTGGCGATTTTACGGCAGTTTCAGAAATTGCAAAAGTAGTAGAAAATGCATCAGTATCATCTTTNGCAAGAGCGGTGGAAAAAGATATAGACGCTGCATATGATGCTGTTAAATATGCAAAAAAGCCACGTATTCATGTATTTTTAGCAACTTCAGAAATACATATGAAATATAAGCTAAAAATGACAAGAGAACAAGTTTTAGAACGTGCAGCAAAAGCAGTTGCTTACGCAAAATCCAAGTGTGATGATATTGAGTTTTCTGCAGAAGATGCGTCTAGAACTGATAGGGAATTTTTAGTTCAAGTTTATGAAGCAGTAATTAAAGCAGGTGCAACTGCAATAAATGTGCCAGATACCGTTGGTTATTCAACCCCAGAAGAAATGTATGATCTAATTAAATATTTACATGAAAATGTTAAAGGGATTGAAAATGTAAATGTTTCGGTACATTGTCATAATGATTTAGGCCTTGGAGTTGCAAATTCTCTTGCTTCAATGCAAGCTGGAGCAAATATCATAGAATGTACTATCAATGGAATTGGCGAACGTGCGGGTAATGCGGCATTGGAAGAAATTGTAATGGCATTACATACTAGAAAAGACAAGTATAATGCATATACAAACATTGATACGACTGAAATTTATGCAACTTCAAAACTTTTGTCTAAAATTACTGGTATAAAAGTTCAACCTAATAAAGCAATTGTTGGTGATAATGCATTTGCCCATGAATCAGGAGTGCATCAACATGGTGTTTTAGCAAATAGAGAAACGTATGAAATTATGTCTCCAGAAACGATTGGATTGAAATCAAACAAACTTGTTTTAGGGAAACATTCAGGAAAGCATGCTTTAAGGGATAGAATAAAAGAATTTGGTTATATAGTAGATGAAGAAGAGTTAGAAAAGATTTTTGTAGAATTTAAAAAACTTGCAGATAGACTAAAGCTTGTTTCTGATGCAGATATAGAAGCTTTGTTATATCAAAATAGAGCTACTGAAATTCCAGAAGAATTTAAATTAGATTATTATTTAGTTTATGTTGGAAACACAGTCACATCTGTTTCAAGTGTCAAAGTAACAAACTCAAAAGGTGAGTCTAAAGAAACAACTGCAATGTCTAAATTTGGACCTATCGATGCTTCATATAAAGCAATATCTGAAGTGGTTGGTGAACAGTTTGATTTAGTGGACTTTAAAATAGAAGCTATTACTGGTGGCACTGATGCTCAAGGAGTTGTAACTCTAAAACTTAATAGCAATGGCAAAACATTTAATGGTCATGGTGTCGGTGTTGATATCATTGAAGCCGCTATCACTGCATATATAGTAGCAATTAACAATATTTTCTATGATAGAAAATTAACTCAAAAGACTATGGAAGAAAACAAATAATTAGAATTTAGATGATAAAGATAAAGGTAAAGATATGAAAAAGATAACATATTTAGATTCGACATTAAGAGATGGAGCTCAAGGTGAAGGTATAAGCTTTTCAACTCAAGATAAGCTCAATATTGTTAAGCTATTAGACGAGTTAAAAATAGATTATATCGAAGCAGGTAATCCCTTTTCAAATCCAAAAGATATGGAGTTTTTTGAAAAACTTGCTGATGTTAAACTTAGTCATTCTAAAATAGCTGCCTTTGGTTCGACAAGAAGAAAAAATATAAAAGCTGAAGATGATGCAAATTTGAAAGCTTTAGTTTCTTGTGGTGCAGATATACTTGTGATTTTTGGAAAAAGCTGGGATCTTCATGTGACGGACGTTTTAAATACAACATATGAAGAAAACTTAAATATGATTTTTGATACAGTAAGCTTTTTGAAGAAAAATGGTAAAAAAGTCATATATGATGCAGAGCATTTTTTTGATGGATATAAAAACAATAATAAATATGCTTTAGAAACATTGAAGATGGCTCATAAAGCTGGTGCAGATCATCTTTGTTTATGTGACACTAATGGTGGAAGTTTAACTTTAGAAATCATAGAAATCATGGAAGTTGTAAAAAAGGAATTACCAGATGCTAAAATTGGAATTCATACCCATAATGATAGTGAAATGGCAGTGGCAAATTCAGTTGTTGCAGTTCAACATGGAGCAACAATGGTGCAAGGAACTTTGCTAGGAATTGGCGAACGTTGTGGCAATGCAAACTTGCTTGCCATAATACCCACTTTGCAAATCAAACTAGGATATAAAGGTATTCCTACTGAGGCTTTAGAGTCATTGACAACATTTGCAATTAAAGCTGCAGAAATTATGAATATAACTATACCAAATGGTATGGCATATGTTGGTAAATCTGCTTTTGCACATAAAGCTGGAATGCACATTGATGGTGTAACTAAACTTTCTTCTAGCTTTGAGCATATTAATCCTGAAAAAGTTGGAAATAATAGAAGATTTTTAATGAGTGAAGTTGCAGGACGTAGCACTTTAATCAAAGCAATTCAAAAAGTTGATAAAAATATTAAACGTACAGATGCAATAACCGATGAAGTCATTAAATTGATAAAAGAAAAAGAACACAGGGGCTATCAGTATGAAGGTGCAGATGCTAGTTTAGAACTTTTAATTAGAAAAAAACTAGGTTTGTATAAATCATATTTTGAATTGGTTACTTTTAGAACCATAACTGAGCAACACACTAAAGGCGGATATTTCCCTGCAACTGCAATTGTTAGAATTAAAGTTGATGACACCATTGAGCTATCAGTAGGTGATGGCCAAGGTCCAGTTGACGCTTTAGATAAGGCACTTAGAAAAGCACTTGAAAAGTTTTATCCAAATTTGAAAAACTTTAAGTTAACAGACTATAAAGTTCGAATTTTAGATTCGGAAAAAGCATCTTCTGCTACGACAAGGGTAATAATAGAATCAAGAGATGAAAAAAATATCTTTACGACAGTTGGTGTCTCAGATGACATAATTGAAGCTAGTTTTAAAGCATTAGTTGATGCAATAGAATATAAATTGCTTCTTGATGAAAATAATGGATTAAAAAAATAAAACATAAATATTAGACAAAATATACGATTAAGGAGAAAAAATCTATGGGAATGACAATGACACAAAAAATTCTAGCAAATGCTGCTGGATTAGACAAAGTTGAAGCAGGTCAATTAATAATGGCAAAATTAGATTTGGTATTAGGTAACGATGTAACCACTCCTGTTGCAGTACCAGAATTTAATAAGATTGGCAAAGATGTTTTTGACAAAACTAAGATTGCAATTGTGCCAGATCACTTTACACCAAACAAAGATATTAAAACTGCAGAACAATGTAAGCTTATTAGAGAGTTTGCTATTGATCACAAAATAAAAAATTATTTTGAAATTGGTGAAGTTGGCATTGAGCATGTGCTTTTGCCGGAAAAAGGTTTGGTTGTGGCTGGTGATGTTGTGATTGGAGCAGACTCACATACTTGTACATATGGAGCTTTAGGGGCTTTTTCAACTGGGGTTGGAAGTACAGATATGGCTGCTGGAATGGCTACAGGGAAAGCTTGGTTTAAAGTTCCAGAGGCAATAGGATTTGAATTAACGGGTAAATTTTCAAGTGAATATGTATGTGGAAAAGATTTGATTTTACATATTATAGGCATGATTGGTGTAGATGGTGCTTTATATAAAAGTATGGAATTTTTTGGTCCTGGAGTTAAAAATCTTTCTATGGATGATAGATTTACAGTTGCAAATATGGCAATAGAAGCAGGTGGAAAAAATGGGATTTTCCCAGTAGATGAAAAAACAATTGCATATATGAAAGAGCATTCCACAAAAGAGTACAAAATTTTTGAAGCTGATAAAGATGCAAAGTATGAAAAGATTTACAAAATTGATTTAGCTACAATTAGACCGACTGTTGCATTTCCACATCTTCCAGAAAATACTAAAACAATAGATGAGGTTAAATCTATAAAAATTGATCAAGTTGTAATTGGTTCATGTACAAATGGAAGAATGGAAGACTTAAGAATGGCAGCTAAGATTTTAGATGGAAGAAAAGTGAAAAAAGGAATTAGAACTATCATAATTCCAGGAACACAAAAGATCTATTTGCAAGCAATAAAAGAAGGTCTAGTTGAAATATTTATTAATGCAGGTGCAATTTTTTCTATGCCAACATGCGGACCATGCTTAGGTGGACATATGGGAATTTTAGCAGCGGGGGAAAGAGCTGTTTCAACCACAAATAGAAATTTTGTAGGTAGAATGGGACATCCAAAATCAGAAGTATATTTGGCATCTCCAGCAGTTGCAGCAGCTTCAGCGATTATGGGTGAAATATATAATCCTGAAAAATTATAAAGATTATTTTAAGACGGTTAGTCAATACAAAGAATTAGAGGTAAATTATGAAAGCAGAAGGAAGAGTTTTTAAATATGGTGATAATGTTGATACAGATGTAATTATTCCAGCAAGGTACTTAAATACATCAAGTCCTGATGAACTTGCAGCACATTGCATGGAAGATATAGACAAAGATTTTATCAATAAAGTTCAAAAGGGCGATATTATTGTAGCAGACAAAAACTTTGGATGTGGTTCATCTAGAGAGCATGCTCCGATAGCGATTAAAGCAGCTGGAGTTTCTTGTGTTATTGCTTCAACATTTGCAAGAATTTTTTATAGAAATTCTATTAACATTGGCCTACCTATATTAGAATGTGAAGAAGCGGTCAAAAACATTAAAACTGGTGATATTGTCAGTGTTGATTTTAAAGAAGGCAAAATAACAAATAAAACAACTGGAAAAGTATTTTATGCACAAGGTTATCCAGAGTTTATGCAAAAGTTAATTGCTGGCGGTGGTTTGGTAGAAAGTATTAAGAAAAACACGATATAGAAACGATTGAATTATAGAGGGAAATTATGAATAAAAAGAATATTGTTGTAATTGAAGGTGATGGAATAGGTCCAGATATTGTAGCAGAATCAATTAAAGTATTAAGAAAAATAGAAGAAATTTCAGATGTTAAATTTGAGTTTTCTTATTATGAAGCAGGTGGAGTTGCCATTGATAAATATGGTCATCCACTTCCTGAAAAAACACTTGAGGCTTGCAAAAAAGCTGATGCTGTAATACTTGGAGCAGTAGGTGGTCCTAAGTGGGATAATTTAGCTGGCGATCAAAGACCAGAAAAAGCCTTGCTTGGTTTAAGAGGTGGTCTTGGTTTGTATGCAAATTTGCGTCCAGCTATTTTGCATAGGCAATTAAAAGATGCTTGTCCACTAAAAGATGAAATTATTGGCGATAGCCTTGATATAATGATTGTTAGAGAATTAACCAGTGGAATATATTTTGGCGAAAGAGGCAGAAATAAAGCTGATAAAAGTGCATATGACACAATGTACTATAACGAAGAAGAAATTGAGAGAATATTAAAGGTCGGGTTTGAAATTTCTTTATCAAGAAATAAAAAGGTTTGTGTTGTTGATAAAGCTAATATATTAGAGTCATCAAGACTTTGGAGAGAAGTTACTCAAAGAGTTGCAAAAAATTATCCAGAAGTTGAATGTAACTTTTTATATGTTGATAATGCGGCTATGCAACTTATTAGAAATCCAAAACAATTTGATGTAATTATTACAGAAAATATGTTTGGCGATATTTTATCTGATGAGGCAAGTATGTTGACAGGATCAATAGGAATGCTTCCTTCAGCATCACTTGGTGGAAAAAATGCACTTTATGAGCCAATACATGGAAGTGCTCCAGATATTGCAGGTCAAAATAAAGCAAATCCTATTGCGACAATCTTATCAATAGCTATGATGTTAAGACATTCATTCGGTATGGAAAATGAAGCTCAAAAAGTTGAGAAAGCAGTTGATGCAGCTTTAACAGCAGGTTATCGTACAGGAGATATATTTAGCAAAGGAATGAAGCTAGTTGGCACAAAAGAAATGGGAGATATAATTGCAAATTATATTAAATAAAACCATATAAATTTTAAAAATTTGAGCGAATGCTCGAGGAGGAAATTATGAGTTATATATTTATCGATGGCAAATTCTATGAAAAAGAAAATGCGAAAATTTCAGTTTTTGATCATGGTCTTCTATATGGAGATGGTGTTTTTGAAGGTATAAGAGCATACAGTGGTCATGTTTTTAAATTAAAAGAGCATATTGATAGACTATTTGATGCAGCAAGAGCAATTGATTTAAAAATTCCATATTCAAAAGAAGAAATTATGGACATTGTATGCAAATCGTGTGCAAAAAATGATATTAAAAATGGATATATAAGATTAGTCGTTACTAGAGGAGTAGGCGATCTTGGTTTATCTCCAACGAACTGTAAAGGAGCAAGCCTTATTTGTATTGCAGCAAATGTGAAACTATATTCCACAGAAATGTATGAAAAAGGACTTAAGGTTGCTACAGCTTCACAAAGAAGGGCACATGGTGCTATTTTAGATCCTCAAATTAAATCACTTAACTATCTAAATAATATTATGGCTAAAATGGAAGCAAATAGACAAAACTGTGGTGAAGCTATAATGTTAAATTCGGAAGGTTGGGTATGTGAGTGTACAGGAGATAATATTTTTATCATTAAAAATAACGTGATATATACTCCGCCAACATATATGGGTTTACTTGCAGGAGTTACGAGAAATGTGGTTATTGAAATTGCCACAAAGCTTGGATATGTTGTAAAAGAAGTTCCATTTACACTATTTAATGTCTATTCAGCAGATGAATGTTTCCTAACAGGAACAGCTGCAGAACTTATTTCTGTATCTGAAGCTGATGGAAGAACAATCGGTGCTGGGGTTACTGGCCCAGTTACTAAAAAATTGTTGGCTGCTTTTCGTGAGTATGCAAATGATCCAAAAAATGGAATGCCAATAAAATATTAAAATTTGCAAAAAAAACAGCAAAGACTATATTAAAATAAAATTTTAGAAAAAAACATAGAGGTAATTATGTATAAGAGTTCACAAGTTACACAAGGAGTGGATAGAGCTCCCCATAGGTCGTTATTTAAAGCATTGGGATGGTCTGATAGCCAATTTAACAAGCCAATTATTGGAATAGTGAGTGCTCAAAGTGATATTGTTCCTGGACATATGCATATAAATTCACTAGTAGCTGCAGTAAAAGAAGGTATTATTTCTGCTGGCGGAAATGCCGTGGTTATACCCTCTATTGGCGTGTGTGATGGGATTGCAATGAATCATGAAGGGATGAAATATTCTTTAGTTACAAGAGAAATTATTGCAGATTCTGTAGAATGTATGGCAAAGGCACATGCTTTAGATGCATTAGTTTTAATCCCAAATTGTGACAAAATAGTGCCAGGAATGGTTATGGGTGCAGCAAGAGTAAATATCCCCTCTATTGTTATTAGTGGTGGGGCAATGCTTGCAGGAAAAGTTGGAGAAAAACGCATAAGTTTGACCGATATGTTTGAAGCTGTGGGAGCTTGCGCAGTTGGTAAAATGGATCAAGAAACACTAGATGAATATGAAAATGAAGCATGTCCTACATGTGGATCTTGCTCTGGTATGTTTACAGCAAATAGTATGAACTGTGTTGTGGAAGCTTTAGGGCTTGCATTACCAGGAAATGGAACTATTCCAGCGGTATTTTCTGAAAGAATAAGACTTGCTAGAAAAGCTGGTGAACAGATCATATATTTACTTAAAAATGATATAAAGCCAAGTGATATTTTAACTAAGGAAGCTTTTAAAAATTCTTTAACAGTAGATATGGCATTATCTTGTTCAACAAATACCTTGCTTCATGTCTTAGCAATTGCAAATGAAGTTAATTTAAAAATTGATGGGCAAATGATAAACGAAATCAGCAGTAATACACCTAACTTTTGTAAATTAGCACCTGCTGGCAGACATTTTATTTCAGATTTATATTATGCTGGTGGCGTTCAAGCTGTTATGAATGAACTTTTAAAATTGGGAAAACTAAATGGTAAGTTAATTACAGTAACAGGAAAGACTGTTGCAGAAAATGTCAAGAATGCAAAAGTAAAAGATGAAAATGTAATTCGATCAAAAAATCCATACTCAAGTACTGGCGGTTTAGCAGTATTATTTGGCAATTTAGCACCAGAAGGATGTGTTGTAAAAAGATCTGCTGTAAGTCCAAATATGCTAGTAAACAAAGGAAAAGCAAAAGTTTATGACAGTGAAGAAGATGCTATTAAAGCCATAATGTCAGGTAAAATTAAAAGTGGAGACATCGTTGTGATTCGCTATGAAGGCCCTAAAGGGGGTCCAGGAATGCGCGAAATGTTATCCCCAACTGCAACTATTGCAGGTATGGGCTTAGATAATAGTGTTGCTTTAATTACAGACGGGAGATTTTCAGGAGCAACTAGAGGAGCAAGCATTGGACATGTTTCTCCAGAAGCAGCTGACGGTGGCCCAATAGCATTTGTAAAAGATGGAGATATTATTGAAATAGATATGCATAAATATACAATAAGCTTATTAGTTTCAAATGAAGAATTGGCAAAAAGAAAAAAAGAATATAAGCCAGTTGAGAAAAAGCTTAGTGGGTACTTAAATAGATATGCAAGATGCGTATCATCGGCATCAGAAGGTGCAATTTTAAAATAAATATACAAGGGAAATATTATGAAAGATAAAAAAATAATTAAGAATGGTGCTGAGATTGTAATTAGTGTTTTAATAGAGCAAGGAGTTACAGAGATTTTTGGATATCCTGGTGGAACTATCCTAAATGTATATGATGAGTTATATAAAAATCAGGATAAAATAAAACATTATCTTACCGCACATGAACAAGCTGCAACTCATGCAGCAGATGCTTATGCAAGGGTTACGGGTAAAGTGGGTGTTTGTTTTGCGACAAGCGGACCTGGAGCAACAAATTTAGTTACTGGTATAGCTAATGCATATATGGATTCAATTCCTATTGTTGCTATTACTTGTAATGTTGCAAAGTCATTACTAGGTAAAGATAGTTTTCAAGAAGTTGATATTGCAGGTATTACTATGCCAATAACAAAACATAATTATATAGTTGGAAACATAGAAGAGTTAGCTGATGTTTTAAGAGAAGCTTTTTACATTGCTAAAGAGGGTAGACCAGGACCTGTTTTAATAGACATACCAAAAAATATTACAGTTGAAGAAACAGAGTTTATTGAAAAAACTCCAGAAGAATATATTCCAAGTATGGAAAGTTCAAAAGAAGACATTGAAAAAGTTGCAGAAAAAATAAATAAAGCTAAAAACATTTTCATTCTAGCAGGGGGTGGAGTTATTACCGCAAATGCATCAAATGAGCTTAGAGAATTGGTAAATAAACTTGATGCTCCTGTAGCTTTAACTCTTATGGCACAAGGAGCTGTCAGCTCATATGATCCGCATTTTACTGGAATGATTGGTATGCATGGGACTAAATCAAGCAATCTAGGATTAAAAGCAAGTGATATGTTAATAGCCATTGGAACAAGATTTAGTGATAGAGTTTTAACATCTGCTTCTCAATTTATTAAAAAGATTTCAGTCATTCATATAGATATTGATTCAGCTGAAATAAATAAAAATATAGGCTCTAATTATCAATTAATTGGAGATGCTAAAGTGGTGTTAAAAAATCTACTACCTCTAATAAAAGAAAGAAAAAACCCAGAATTTTTAGAAACTGTGCATGGTTTTTCAAGAGGGGACAAAGTAGATCGCACACAAATGACTCCTTACAATATTATTTCTCACATTAGTGATATGACTAAAGGTGATGCTATTATTACAACTGAAGTTGGACAACATCAAATGTGGGCAGCAAGATATTATAGATACACTAAGCCTAGAACTTTGATTACATCTGGTGGGCTTGGAACAATGGGCTTTGGAACGGGAGCAAGTATAGGAAGTCAAGTAGCAGCAAAAGATAAAAAGGTCATTGCAATAGCAGGAGATGGGAGCTTTAGAATGAATAGTACTGAACTTGCAACGATATCTTATTATAACTTGCCTATTATTATAGTCATACTTAACAATAAAACGCTTGGTATGGTAAGACAATGGCAAACACTATTTTATGAAAAACGCTATTCTCAAACAAACCTAGATAGAGGACCAGATTTTGTTAAATTAGCTGATGCTTACAATATTGATGGTTATAGAGCAAATACATTAGAAGAATTCAAATCTGTTTTTGATAAAGCTTTAGCAAAAGGTGTTCCAACACTAATAGATGCGAATATAAATATTGATGAGTGCGTTTATCCAATGGTAGAGGCTGGAAAATCCATAGACAAGATGATTACGAGTTTAACATAAATTAATTCTATTTATTAAAACAAAAAAACACGCTATTTGCGTGTTTTTTATTTTTAGTGTTGTATATTAGGCTGCTAATGGAAGGTTTTTGTTGTAATTTTCAACAAGTTGTTTGCAGATATGGAAGATGTCAGTGTTATCAAGGGGAGTTCTGCGGGGAATTTCTTCACAGCCAGGTCCAATTGCAAAAAATGGTACATCTGCACTTGTGTGGTGTTTAGATTTAAACCAGTTTTGAGTTTCCATGTTTTCGATGGTAGCTTTTTCAACATTAGGAATTTTTAAATCTCCAGTTTCATGGTCTGCAGTAACCATCATAAAAGTTTCACGATTTTCGCTTGCATATGTAGTTAATTTGGCCACAGCCTTATCAAAATCTGATAATTCTTTTATCATCTCTACAATCTCATTAGAGTGGCTATATGTATCAATTTTTGCACCTTCAACTAGCAATATAAAGCCATTATCATTTTCTAGTGCTCTTCTAGCATAGTCTACTATTTCAGCAAGGCTGCTTTCGCCATGTTCTGCCATTTCTTCTTCAAGAATTGCAAATATTTTCTTTTTGTTGGTAATGGCTTCCTTAATATCTTTAATGGTTTTACAGTATTTTCTATCTGTAGTATTAATTTGGTCTGCATAGGGATCATATAGCTTTGTTCCCATGCCAACAATAACATCTATATCTGATTCTATTTGTTGTTTGATTATTTCATCATACATATTTCTATTTTTTACATGAGATGAAAAAGCAGCGATAGTAGCATCACATGCATCTTTTGTTGTTACAAACCCAACTTTTTTGCCTTTTTTCTTTGCTATTTCAAAAATATTTTCATATGTTTGTTTACCGTGCATCCCAATTTCGCCATTTTGAACTTTATATCCAGTAGCTATAGCAGTTGCAGCGGCTGCACTATCAGTTGGCAATATAGATAAAGACCTAGTGCGTACTTTGCCATGAATATCAAGTGCTTCCATGTTAAGAGATGGCAGTTTTTTATATATTTTTGCTGCCTCAATATGATTAAAGCCCATGCCGTCTCCAATCATTAGGATTATATTTTTAGCTTCAGCATTTTCAACAATCGGATCAGAGCCATATTGATAATAAAAGCCTGCCCAAGTTCCTAGAGATACAATAGTGGTAACAATGAGTATTATGCTTGTTATTATAATTATTCTTTTATGTTTTTTTGTAAGTGTTTTTTTCTTTTTAATTGGTTCGTCCATAATAATCCTTATAAAATTTTAAATGCTTTTCATAATACATACATTATAAGAAATAATCAAAAAAGTATCAATGATAATTAAAGGCAAGAATAGGTTTATCCTAGTATGTGTCAAAAAGGAATAAAGAAAATTCTTTAAAAATATTGGCCTTAGATGTTTCTAGGTTTGTTAATTTTGAAAGACCAAAGATTGTTTTTAATAGAGAAGATTTGGTAAAGCTAAGGAGTTGATAATCATTTAAATTGACAATTGGTTGCACAGATAAAACGTGCCCTTTTTTCACTTTGATAGAAAACAATTCACCCTCGCATTCTATGTTAAAATAGCCCGAGATTATGTCATTAAATGGTAGGTAATATAGAGACTTTGATATTGACAATATCTTGCCCATGGTGTACTTGTAGCTTTGTGATGAAAAATCGATAAAGATTTTATTATTTAGAAAATCAATATGATTTAATATGTTATAGTCGAGTGTTACAAGTTCTCTTACAGTATTGTTAGAATATATTAATATGTAGGAAATTGGTATCATATTTTTATATATTAGATATCCAAAACCATTATCTGATAAATGTTCTATTAGGATGTTTTCCCATTCTTTTAGTGTTCGGTTATTGTATGCGAGGTATTGTTTTGCTTTTGTTTCATATATTATATTTATATCATCTAAACTGTCAAAATTAATTTGGGACACGGTGTAGTTATCATTGTTTAATTTTAGGAATGAATCTTTAGGAAATATTAGAGTAGGGGGGGTATTTGAAATTGTTTTTTTATCTACATAACTGATTGTCGTGAAACCTAAGTTTTCATAAAAACTGTGTTCAAAAGGATGAAGGAGCACGAAAGGAAATCCATGGACTTCAAGGTGAGATAGTGCTTGATTTATAACTTTTTTTGAGTATCCTTGGTATCTAAAATTGGGATGTGTAGCTATACCATTTAGAAAAGGTATTTTAATATCTTTTGAATTGATAAATAGGTTTATAAATCTAGTGTAGGCAACACTTATAATTTTGTTATTACTTTCTTCAACATATGAAAATTGCGGAATATATCGATTTTTAAAGAAAAAATCAATATACTCATCGCTGTCGCCAAAGGCCATTTTATGTAGTTTTTTAAGCTCATCTATATTTGGCATCAAGATCCCTCGGTTCATGTCAAAATTTTATTATAAATGTATGAAGGATATAAGTGTGATTTTTGTTGTTTTGCTAAATTAATAGTATTTGTGCAGATCTTTAAGCTTATTTATATTTGGCGTCAAGATCCCTCAGTGCATATCAAAATTTTATCATAAATGTATGAAGGATATAAGTGTGATTTTTGTTGTTTTGCTAAATTAATAGTATTTGTGCAGATCTTTAAGCTTATTTATATTTGGCGTCAAGATCCCTTAGTGTATATCAAAATTTTATCATAAATGTATGAAGGATATGAAGTGTGATTTTTGTTGTTTTAGTAAATTAATAGTATTTTGAGAAAGGGTGATGTGAAGAATATATGAAAATTAGGGAGCTGTGTTATCGATTTTAGTTAGTTTTTGGCATTGTATAGCGAGTTCATTTAAAATTCATAAGAAATTGCATGTTTTTGGTGTTGCTAAAAGCTCTCTATTTAAATATAATATATATTAATGTGAGTCTAGTTTAAAATCACATTTTAAATAAATAACTTGCAAGTATAGGCATATGGTGAAAAAATCGAAATTTATTTTAATTCTCTTGATTCTTATAGCAATACTAAGTGTTGCAGTTTTAACTTCTTGTTCAAGTGTCGATGTAGAAGAAATAAAATTGTCAGAAGATTCAAATCCTAAAACTGAATATATCATTGGTGAAGAATTGAATATTGAAAATATATTCATTGATGTTGTAAGAACTGATATGAAGGTAACAACATATTCATTGATTGAAAATTTAGGCTTATTTACTGTTAGTAACTTCAGCTCGGTTTCTGAAGCAACTAATCTCCCAATCATAATAAGATACAAAAATGTTCAAGTAACTTACCATATCAACGTACACTCAGCTCAAAGTGTGGATAATTTAAGGGCGTTAAAACTTAATATGGGTCTTGAGGAGGAAATCGATGTTGAACTTCAAAAACCATTTGGTTCTGTAGTAGATGAAAATGAAATAGGAAGTTATGTGCCAACAAGAGAAGGTTATATTTTTGATGGCTGGTATAAAGAGCCAGAGCTTATAAACGAGTTTAACTTTTTTGCAGATAGAATTTATGATGCGACGAATTTATATGTAAAATGGGCAAAAATTCATAGGGTAAGATTTTTAATTAGACCTGAAGATGATGAGAAAAATATGTATTCTGAGAATATATATCCATCAGGAGGCATTGACTATAGGGTTGTTGCTGAATATAGCGGTGTTAAAGATGGTGCAAGCATAGAGTCTCCACCTAAAGTTCCAGATAGAGTTGGTAAAAAAGGCTCATGGGTTCCTGGTTTATTTGTTGATATTGATGGTGATATCAATGCCATTGCAAATTATTCGGATTTATATTTTAAAGCATCATTTAAATACAAAAAGCCAGAAGGTGGACACGAAGAATGTGGTACAATCACTAATATACCATATGGTGCAAACCTCAAAGAAATTAAGGAAGATCAAATTCGCACTTTTACTGCAGGACTTCCAGATACATATCCGCAAATTGAGTTTTTTAAAGAGATTGATTGGGAAATTGCCTGGGATTCAGAAGGTACAGGTACATCATTAGATAATATTAGGCGAGATACTGAATTTTTTGCAATTCCTAAAATTAGAAAAATTAAAGTTGATTTTAACTTAAATTATGCAGTTGAACCAGTAATATATACTACGCAAACTGTAGATTACAGTAGAATGATTGTAAGACCCGCAAATCCCACTAGGCCTGGATATGCATTTAAGGGTTGGTACAAAGATAGTGAAACAACGGAAGCATGGAATTTTAACTCAGAACAATTGTTGTCTCAAGGAAATGAGGTAATTGTTACAAAGGTCTTATATGCAAAGTGGGTAAAGCTTCATAAAGTTGAATTTTTCTATCAACCAAATGGTGTTGCTGATGGTGATGTTTTCACACCATATAATATATTCGAAAATAACACCAAACATTTTGAATATAAGGAATTTGGTACAAATTATAATTTGCCAAGTCCTCCAGAAATTATAGGGCATAATGTACAGTGGAATTCACAAACCCCTGTTTTAATTGATGGTGATAAGCAATTTAAAACAACTGTTCAAAAAAAGGTATATGAAGTTATATTCTACGATGCAGAAGGCACGATGGTAGATGAGCCACAACATATAGAATATCTTGATTCTGCGATACCGCCAGGAGTTGAACCTTTAAAATATGGATATGATTTTGTGGGTTACAGTGATGATTACAATAATGTTAGCAGCAATTTACATTTACATCCCGTATTCACACCTTTGAGTGTCGGTGTCCAATTTGATTTTGGTTATGGGGGACATGAGGTATCAAGCAGTGCTTATTTTGGAAGAGCAATATCTGAAGTAGAGCCATCAGAATATAAAAATAGGGAAGGCTATAACTTTATTGGATGGACAAAAACACAAGGCACGAATGTGGCTGAAAATATACATCTTCCAATTGAATCGCTTGAAAATATAAGACTTTATGCTATTTGGAAGCAAAGATTTACTTTGACTTTCAATAATTTCCAAGAGGCAGGAAACTATTCTATTTTAACTGTAGAGGAGGGAACTGTTGTTAATGTCTTACATATCCCTAATGCTGAACAAGTTGCAAGAAACAATCAAGAAGCATATGGAACTTATGCAATAGGTTATAATTTTGTTTGGCTTAATGAAGAAGAAGTTAATGTAGAACAAATTTTGCAAAATCCAATTAACTCATCTCATATTTTCGATGTCACTCCACAACTTAAAAAATATAAAATTGAATTTTTGATAGATGGTAGCAAGGATAAAATAGATTATAAACTTATTGAACATGGGAAGACATTGTCAACAATTAGTGATTTCCCAACTTATGCAACTATAAATGAAAAGATTGATCCTAACAAATATGAAGAATTTACTACTGATAATGTGTGGAAGTTTAGAGGTCATGAATATTCCTACCTCGATTTATTAAATAGGGTTATTACTAGTGATGCCGTAATTGAACCAAAATTAGTTATAAAAACATTTTTAGTTCAGTGGAAAGAAACTGCAGATAGTGCAGGTAATATATATGAAGCATATGTTCCATACAACAACAAAGCAATATATGGCGGTGAGCCAATTGTTAAAGAAGGTTATACTTTTGATTTTTGGTCCGTGCTTAAGCCAGGCAATATTAGAGCTGGTAAAGCAGAAAGTGAGACAATTACAAATCATGTTACAAGAAATGATATTATATTGTTGCCAGAATTTATAATTTCAAAGTTTGAAGTTCACTTTATTGATGGTCACAATAGAGCCCCACTAAAAAACTTTCAAAATCAAAACATTGTTGAAGAAATTGATTATGGTGGATATTCAAATGTTGATGCTCAAATATCTGCCAATGAAGAATCCCTAGATAAAGAAGGAAAACTATATACTGGATGGAATATTTTATCTGGTCAACGAGGCATTTCAATAAGTCGCTATCATAATGTAGTAGAAGATGTAAGATATTGGCAATTAAAACATGATTTGATAATAGATGGAACAATAAAAGAAATAAACTCTGTGTTAATTATATACAAAGGCAAGTTTTATACATTACCTGAAGGTCAAATCGGAAATCTTGATATTTGTCTAAATAGCATTGAACAATATTTACCAACTGCTGAGTATTCTAGTATACCTAACAACCAAAGGCTCATTTCCATCATTAAAGAAACGGACGGATGGAAATTCTTAGCAGGCGGCAATGTATCGGAAACGCATTCAGTACAATTTGTTCGTTTTATAGGCGCAGAATCCAATAAGAATTTATACTTTATCGTTGAAGATGAAACAGTCTTTGAGGCTAGCTATGATGAGGTGATTTTCACAGTTGCTTTTGATATGTCTGGTGAAGCTATTACAAATCCAACCGAGTTTGTTAACAAGCGAGTAAGGTACAATCGTCCACTGCCAAAACCTAAAGATCCAATTTCAATAAATTCAGCAACAAGAATCTTTTTAGGTTGGTACACGGATGCTAGTTTTGTTAATAGATGGGCTGATTTTACTCAAGCAGTAAAACATGATATGACTTTGTATGCTAAGTGGGATGATATCACAAATGGTACGATAGGCGCTGCTACATACTCGTTAGATGCTAATAGCAATTATGCGATTGTAACTTCTATTGATCCTAATAAGGTGGATTTGGAAGGTGGAATTGAGTTAGCAAATTATTATGAAGGCAAACCAGTTAAAGAAATTGCAGATTATGCTTTTGCAAATGGGAAAAATGTTGTCACGAGCGTAATTTTGCCAAACACCTTAGAACTAATAGGAACAAAAGCTTTTGAAGGATTAACATTGCTTCAACATATTGTTATTCCTTCTATGGTACAAAGTATTGGTGTAGGAGCATTTGATAATTGTGTTAGTTTAAGATCTGTAAAATTTGGAGTTGGTTCAGAGTTAAAAGTCATCGGAGCAATGGCATTTTATAATGCAATATCTTTAAGGTACAGTTCTGATGTAGAAGATGAGTTTTTCAAGTTACCATCAAACCTAGAAATAATTGGAGAGTATGCTTTTTATGGTTGCGAGTTGCTAAAAGGTGTAACTATACCTAGCAAAGTACAAGCAATAGGCAACAGTGCTTTTGAAAATTGTTCTCACCTGAGCTATGTGTTTATTGATACTATTGCAGTGCCTGGAATTGGAAGCAATATATTTAGAAGCCAAAGTCAACAAAATAATGCATTTAAAGTATATGTTAATGGAAGCATTTTAACTGATTACAAGTCGAATCAGTCTTGGCAACCATATGCTTCAAAAGTTTATAGTAATGAATTCATATATTATAAAGAATCTAAACCAGAATGGTCTTATATCATCACAGAAGTTGATGGTGTAGATTGTATTTCTCTCTTGCAATATCTTGGAAATGATACGGAGATTGTTGTCCCTTTTGAGTTAGAAGGACTATATTTACCAGTTAATATGATTTCAAGCTATGCATTCGGTTTGGGGATAGAAAAGATAGAAATAGGTCTTGAAATTTTAACAGACATAAATACATTTTCTTCCGCAAATAATTTGAAGAATATTAGAGTAAAATTTTCCAGTCTAAGAAGATTAACTGCAGCTAGCTTGATTGAAGCATATCGTTTGCCTGACATAAACAAAATAGAGGTTGCAACAAATACTCCTCTAAACAATTTATTTGACAGTGGATCAAATATTCCCACAAATATACAAGAAGTAGAAATTTACTCTTCATTTACAGGGATTTCTGATAGTTTTTTCCAAGATTGTGATTTTGTCAAGAAAGTTATTTTCTATACAACCGCAATGACAATTGGAAAAGAGGCTTTTGCAAATATGAGAAGCTTAGAAGAAATAGTGATTCATGAAAAGAAAGATAATGAGGGCATTATTTCTACAGTACAAAACATTGGAGACGGTGCATTTAAAAATTCATATAGGCTTTCAAGTTTTAAATATAGTTTAGGCGAGAATTTTGAGAATTTACAAGATGGAATTATCCCCCATGCTTTTAACGTTGGAGCAGATATTTTAGAAGGAACAGCTTGGATAAATGACTATAAAGGCGAAGTTGTTGTCATCGGTGATAAAATACTATATAAGTACATAGGTTTATCCGAAGAAGGGGAACCCTTAGGTTTTAAGCGAAAATATATACTTCCTTCTGACATCAAGCAAATTGCTCAAAAGGCATTTATGGGTGTTTCTAATGTAGAATCAATCATTCCAGAAAATTTGAATAGCTCAAGTTTAACTTTTATTGGCAGTAAAGCTTTTGCAAATATGTCATCACTAGAAATGGTAGTCTTTCCTAATACGGCAAGTAATTTAATTGTTTCAGAAGGAGTTTTTGAAAAATCAAGAAAGTTAAGCATAATTGTTTGGGCAGCTTCAACAACCAACGGAGTGCTTATAGAAAACTTGGGATATTATTTTGGTAATTATACTGATGCCTTACCAAGAGATGATGCATCCACTGGAATGCAAAAATCTGCTATACAGCTTTACTATAACAAAAGCAAGGAAGCGAATTGGGCTACATCGAGCATATCCAAAGAGGTTAATTTTAAAGCATATGCTAATGCCCAAGGCTTAGCTTATGCGGTCATAGATGATGAAATTTCTTGGCTTTATGCAAATGTATATATATCAGGTGAATCTAAAAAGACTTTGATTAAATATCTTGCTGAAAGCAATAATTGTGTTGTGCCAGATCGTATTGGTGCAGAATCGCCATTTGCAAATTATGGTGGGTATGTGTTAAGTAGGAAGATTACTTCATTAGATTTGAAAGCAAATATTTTACCATTTACAAATTCATTTAATGGCATATACTCATTGACTGACTTATCAATTTCTGGTGGAACAAGCTCTTCACATCTTAAGCTTATTGGCAACAAGGTTGCACTAATGATTAACACTAATCCTGGAATTACTGCACTTTCGTTAAATGGAATATATGCAATAGAATCACTTTTGGATAATAATCCACTTAATTCTCGCATAAAAACTATCAACATTGTGTCTGGCGGCATAAAAATAGCAGATAAATTTTTATATGATGCTGCAAACATCAAATATATAAACATTTTATCAACAAAAGATGGCATTTCATATGTGACTCCTCTAGAAGAGTTAGTTGAAGACAAAGTTGCTAAAGGAATAACCTTCAATGAAATTGGTGCAAAAGCTTTTTGGGGTACAGAATGGATTGATAGATATGAAGGCGATTATATAGTAGTTTTAGATAGATTTTTAATTGACTATAAAGGCTCTCAAAGTGTTTTAGATTTTAACAATGTGATGGTAGGAAATACACCTATTTCAATAAGTGCAATTTCAAGTGGTGCATTTAAAAACAATACTCAAATTGAGGCCTTATACATACCAATAACTGTATCTCAAATAGGCGATGAAGCTTTTAGATATGCAAGTAAATTAACAAAGATTTTTGTATTGGGAGAAGGGACTGGTGTTCCAGCCATTACAAGTACAGTTTTTGCCGACATTGGTTCTAATTACAGTTTATATGCTATGAATTCAACCATTTTAACAAACATGGATGGAACACACTGGCAGAATATGAGCCCAGAGCTTATACCTTTACAAATAATAAAAGAAGGCGAAAAATGGCTTTCGAAGCAAGGTGGCATCGCATATCTAAATGTATATATTTCAGAATACTTAATAGACGTAACTGATGCAGATTATTCTGTATTGAAATGGCAAAGAGAATATTTTAGAAAGTATATAGTTAATAGTGTCGTGGCAAATTTAGCTTATGATTTAACTTCTTTAGAGTTGTATGAAGAAATTGAATTAGATAAAATTATTGTACCAAGAGTTTTAACAAATGGCTCTGATACTTATACAATAACAGAGATAGGGAATAATGCTTTTCTAAACACAGTAGATGAAATTGGTTTTAGAATTGACGTTAAACTCAACGATAATACTTTTGCAAATATAGATAGCTTTAGCACATTAAATCTCATAACCAAATATTTGGATAATGACAACAATTGGCAAAACATAGATTTAGCTAACAGGCATGCAAGTCAAAGTAATGAGATTTTGAATACTTTGATTGAAGGTAAAGGTATTAATAAAATTGTATATTTTGGAAACTATAAATTAGACGAGTTTTTAGAAAAAGATGGTGAAAGACCAAGCAATATAACTTCTGTAAAGATATCTGAAGGCGCTACTGAAACTGTTGATAAAATGCTTTCTGGTTGGACTGGAATCACATCATTTGAAATATCTAAGACTGTGCAAAAACTAGGAGTACTCAGTCTTGAAGACACTGCATGGTATAAAAATTCTGCAGATTATGTTATGGCAGGACATATTTTATATAAATATAAAGGCTCGTTAAATGACACAAGACTTAACATACCTGCAGCAACTAAAATAGTTAATACAGGAGCTTTCAGTAAAGCAAGAGAGAGCTCAACTTCTTGGACAACTAAAAATGATTGGGATAAGTTAAATCTATCTGTTAATACAATTAACTTTAGCCTCACAAGTCAAGCTACCACAATTTTAGACTTTGCTTTTGCTTATTGCTCAAATTTAAATACTCTTAATGCTCCAATAAGTTTGAGTAAGATTAGTGCCAATGCATTTGAGGGAACTCCAGTATTTGTACAAAATGACTTTATGTATGCTGTAGACGAATATCAAAGGTTAACTTTATTAAAATATTCGGGAACTGAAGAAACTATTACTTTAAACTCAAGTGTAAGAATTATTGCTGATAAAGCTTTTGAAAATATTTCCCAACTTGTTAAGATTACAATTCCAAATGGATCCATTCTTGAATATGTAGGAGCAGAGGCTTTTAAGGGTACAAACTTATCGTATTTTGAATATAATGAAAATACAACTGCATTGAGAGGTATAGGGAAAGATGCTTTTCCTGCGACTTCACCGTTAAATAAGCCTGATTTTTTAGTTAGAAATGGCAAAAAAATACTTTATAATCAAGCTGAAGCACAAGGAACATATTTCACTATAGGTGAAAATGTCATATCCATTACGGAAAATGCAATAAGGGGTTATAGCGAAATCATTTTAGAGAATAAGTCTTTAGTAATTCCTGCTAGAGAGCTTAAATCTGTATTATCTAATCCGACAGTTAAAAAATTCACATCATTTGGCATTTATTCCCTTGAAGAATTAATAGGAACAAGTGAGCCTCTAGACAACATTGAAGAGATTGCTTTTAAAAGTGGCACTTTAGGAATTGCACCTAACTTTGTTAACGGATGGAGAAAAGTTAAAGATATTTCAGAAAATAATTCAGGAACAATTGAAAGGATTGGTAACAATGCCTTTACTGGAACACAATATTTGGTTGAAAGAGAAATTAATGCTGCAGAAGAAGGTCAAGGTATTGCTTTATTTGGTGATTCAGGAATTTTAATTGCTTATTCCGGTGGGGCTAGTGTAGTTTTAGGCGCAACAGTTAAGGCAATGATGCCAGACGTATTTAGAGGTAATACATTCTTAGAGAGCATCAATTTATCCGAGTCATTGATTGAGGAAATACCTGCATATGCTTTTGAATATTGCACAAACTTAAATAACATTGTATTACCACAAACCCTAGAATATATAGGAGAAAAAGCTTTTGATAAAACGGCATGGCTTAATGGTCAAGCAGAAGATTTGATTGTTATAAATGGCCAGCTCATAGCATATAAAGGTGGTAATAATGTAATAATTGATAGTAGCGTTAAAAAGATTAATTCGTATGTATTTAGTGGTAATAGTGATATTGTTAGCGTAACTTTTGCAAGTGACAATATTATCGATTACATTGAACCTTTCATTTTTGCAAATTGTTCTTCTCTTGAGACAGTAGTATTGAACAAAAATATTGAGAGAATAGCTCCAACAGCATTTTTAAATACGATTTACTATGGTAGAAATAGATCAATATATTATATTGAAAATGCACAAGACTCAGAGAGATTGTACAAAAAACTTATAGCAACAACAAGAACAGGAGATTATGAGCTTGATTATCAAGTCACAGAGATTGGTAAATATGCTTTCAATGATTCTGCACAAATTACAGGAATAACCATAGGGCAAAGCAGTAGACTTATATTTTTACCAGATGGATTGTTTGCAAATTGCAATAATATTTCTCGAATAAATATTACTAAAACAGGCTTAGTATTTGGTAAAAATTTATTTAATAGTAGTATCCCATATTTTAGCACAGCACAGGCAAATTCGCAGGGTTTTGTTGTAATTGGAAATTCTTATTTATTGCGCTATAAAGGAGCAGCAACAAGCGTTACAATACCAAAAAATATTAAATATATTGGTGAGCATGCTTTTGCGCAAGCGACACAACTTACAAGTGTGAATTTTAATCAATCATTAGTAAAGCATATACCAGATAGTCTATTTGCAAATTCTTCAAATTTAACTGCGATAAGTTTAAATGAAAGTTATGTTGAAACAATAGGCAAGAATGCGTTTTCTGGAACAGCTTTTTACAATAATTTATCAAGCGATGACATCTTAGGCTCATTAGTAAAATACAATCCAGCCATTACGGATTTGATTTTGCCAAGTAGTGTAAAATATATTCCTGATTCTTTCTTTGAAAATTCTGCAATTACTAAGGTTACCATAAATGGTCCAGTTGTTATAGGAAATAGAGCTTTTGCAAATTGCACATCTTTAACTAATGTTATCAATGCTCATCATATAATTTCTATAGGCAAAGATGCTTTTGTAGGAAGCAAACTATATAATGAAGCAACAGGTATTGTTAAGGTTGGAAATATTATCATAGGCTGTAAATCTAATGATACTAGCATAACGATTGATGAAAGTGTTACAAGAATCAGTAGTTTTGCGTTTTCTGGGAATAAGAATATCAAGACTTTAATTTTTGCTACAAGAGAATCAACTTCTCCAATGCTATATATCGAAGATAAAGCATTTAGGAATTGCGAAGAATTAGAAACTGTTGATTTTTCACAAATTGCTTCTAAGATTTCATACTTAGGTAG
>JGI24710J26742_10000769_pt1 | contig 30070 bp, 25 predicted proteins | sample BioPla2DNA2_FD_26742 | JGI IMG/M metagenome (IMG submission 26742)
GAGAAGTTGTTAGAACTTTATAGAGAATTAGATGACTGTATCGTTGCACCTACAGGACATCATGTATGTAGATATACAGATGATGAGAAATATGCTCATATCAGAAAGCAAATCAAGGAGTTAGAAAATGAATGAAATACTAAAAAATGAATTACTTATTTTTCAAGCAGCACAACTATTACAAGAAATTCGCATAGATCGGCGCGACGCAAGACAAGTCAGACGAAAAGTTGTTACAGCTTTTGAACTTTTACATCAAGCAGGACACGAGTTTGATGAAGAATATATTCGAGAATATATTAAACATTGCCAAGTAGATGGTAGACATGCACGAAATGCCGCTTTAAATTACAATGATCTGCTTAATTCGCTTTCTCAACCTAAAGAATATTACGAAAAATTATTAGTAAAGGAGAAAGAAAATGAATGAAGAAACAAACATTAAAGGATTAAAAGCACTCAAAAAACTACGTGATTTAGTCGAATACTTGACCAGAATTGATTATGTTCCAAGCGATTTAAGAAATGAAGTTAAAGAATTGCTTATCAAAAGTTATAAAGATAGTAATGGTTATTTCTCACAGATTAAAGAAGCACTCAAACGCAATGAACCTATGAAACCGAACTATGGTGGCAGTTTCCCCAATGTCCTGTTTGTAAAAGATTGCTTCATAGTATATGGCAGAAATATTGCGATAATTGCGGACAAAGATTAGATTGGAGTGATGATGAATGAATAGAGAAGAATTCGATAAATTATATTTAAACAAAGTAGTTCATTGCGATACCAAAGAAAAGGCTAACGAGTTTCTAGCACTAGCAGATTGGGAAACAAGTGAAGAAAAAACTTGTTATCGCATTACAAAAGACGGTATGTTCTTTGCCTACACAAGCCATTACGATCAATACGGTTACCAAATCGTTGAATACCAACTACAACCAAAGTTCAAAGTAGGCGATAAGGTCAGAGTTAAGGACACCATATATACAACCATTAATGGAAAAGTTGGGGTTATCGTAAACTTACAATCAATGCGTATAGGGTTTCATATTGTAAAAGTTGATGATACACTATGGTTTTTAAACGAAGACAAATTAGAAAAAGTTGAAGAGCCAACAAACGAAAAAGAAACCATTGATGACATCATCGAAGAAATCGAATATCATCAAAAAGCAATTAATGTATTACACGATAGATTAAAAAGAAAAGAAAAACGAAAGTTAAATAAAAACGAAAAGGAGAAAGAAAATGAATGAATTAAGACAAGAAATTACTTACTTACAGCAAGAAATTAAAATCTTGCGAGATGAACTCGAAGTCTATCGGTGGAGAGATAAAAAAGCGGTTATCTTAAAAGAATTAGGACTTACTCGGTATTTAACAACATATAATAGAGCCGAAATCATAAACGCATACGAAACAAACCGGCTATTTGCATTGATTGAAGCACTGTTCATCAACAAAGAAGCCGATGACTTACTAAGTAAAGGTTATACGATAGATGAAATCATTAAGGCAGTCAGGGAGTGGGTTAAAGAACGTTTAGATGAAATCGAAAAGGAAAATAAATAAATTATGAAAAAAGAAATGACAACTAATGAAATTATTGAACAGATTAAACAGGATCTGAAAAACAATGTTATTAAAGTAGTCGCTGCCGATGGATACAGGTANTATACAGACACTCAAACTGANTCCATCATCGTTCCATTAACTACAGTGGAAGATACTGCAGAGGCATACTATAAACTTATGATTGCTCCGCATACAACACAATCACAATTAACGATTGAAAAATTACCTCGTGTAAGTATGTTTGTCGGACAACCTGATACAGGTAAAACTTATAAAGCAATTAAAATTGCCAAAGAGTTAGGGATAGAACCTATCTTTAAAATGTGTAATGATAGTGTGAACTTAGAAACATTACTAAAAGACTTTGTCTTACGTGATGGTAAACCTAGCTTTGAAGAAAGTATGACTATTCAAGCACTCTCTGGTGCTGAACCTGCAATCATTATTCTTGATGAATTTAATACTTTACTTACCGGAGTTATGAAAACACTACAACCACTCTTCGATGATACAAGTACACACTTTGAATATGCGGGTAAAATCTATAAGAAAAATCCTAACTGTAAATTTATTGTAACTTTAAACGATAAAGATAAAGGGATTAGCGTCATACCTGATGCGATCTTAAGTCGCAGTGCGATTACTTATTTTGATCCAGTCGATCTTACTACTTTAAGTAAATGGACAGGATACGATCTTACATATGTGACTCATGTATATAACATCTTTAAAACTTTAGGGATTTTAAATATATTTGGCACAAGACAATTAAAAATCTTACATGACATCGACTTACAACAACGGACTCAACATTTAATTGGTCTGTGTGTATTACGTAATCTTGATGCAAACATCGTAAATCAAATTGAAATCCAATCAATTTTGACAAAAATATAATGAAAGGATTGTGTGCATGTTCATGACGGCTGTCTTGAAACAGGCTCACAAATAAGGTATAATAGATGTAATGGAAGAGAAAACTTCAACTAAAACACTAACACTTCAAGAGATCCGTGATAATGCTTTCGCGGATCTTCTTACTTTTACAACTAATACGTTCTACGGCAATCCTGAATACGACATTACAGTACGATTCGGTGATAATAATTACTACGATCAAAAGGAGATTGTTCTTAGTAAAGTAATTATGGATGAATTCCAAAAGATTAACATCCCTCGTTTTATTATTTATTACCATGAAGTAGGACACCACTTATACTCACATCCAATGTTTAAAGTACTTAATATGTGGGAACAAGTGAAAGCAGGTCCTGTGGCGTTTGATAAACGTTACCTCCATCTTGTGAACTGGATCGAAGACTTCTTCATTGAAGAGAAATTATTAGATGATTATTTTTATTTAACAGACATCATTAATTGTATTCGTAAAATTCCACCTGCTTATGACATTCGTCAAATCGAATATGCGTTTAATTTTTATTACACCTATAAAGGTGTAACACCGGCGTTAAGTTATACTGATGCGGTTGTGTTTAAAACCTATATCGATACACTACTTAAAATGCGTCACGCTCCAATGTTCGGTACAGGTGTTATTATGCAACTTTATATGAAACCAAATCGTGAAACAAATTATGTGAAAACGATTATTGAGTTTTATAAATGGTGTCAATCTCGCGGAATATTTCCGCCTGATGATGTAACACTACCAGAACTTACACATCCTACAAACTACTTGGCACCCGAGCAAGGAGATGATGGTAGTACAACAAATAACAATACTAACGATTCTGATGAAGACAAAGCCGGATCTAATGGAAATAAAAACGGATCTTATAGTGATGGTAACCTTGGCAGTCACGTTGTTTATAAAGAGATGCCGGTTACAAATCAAACAGCACAAGAACTTATTGAAGAGTACGTGGCTGAAAATAAATTAATTGATAAACATATCCTTGATATGTCACAAACATATCAAACAGAAAACATAACTCTTGACGGATTATTTAATTCACGTCTTAAAGTTTCGCCGTTTATTCAAACACGGGTAATCATTCCGAATTTCTTTAATCCAAATCGAATTCAAGATATGATGTTATTTAATCAACAAACACGTACATACAATAATGTTGCAATCTTTCGCGATGTTAGTGGAAGTGTATGTGGTTATATTCATTACTTAATTCATTTGATTATGGAACAATTGATAAAGGATATTCCTGTACCTGTTGATTTTTACATTTATGGTTCCGACTTGGTAAAAGTTGATTATATGAGTTGGAACGAATATAACGATACACCTTATGATATCGATGTAGGTGCTTCAACAAACAGTGACTTGATTGCCGACGCCATTACTCAACAGTTCGATGATCGCTTTCTTAATATTATTATAACAGACGGTGATCTTTATCAACTGTATAATCGTGATAACATTGAAGGGCTTTTACAAAATGTTTTTATTATTTATGTTAAGTCCGAACCTGATAAGCGTGCTAAAAATTATATTGTGATTGAAGACGTTCAGGATTTACCAAAAATCTACCCAGCACTTGCAGCACTAGAAAGGACATAATTATGACAATATACGAACTTGTATTCGGACAAAGCTCAGGACAAGTATGTTGTGTTTTTCATGATGACAATCGTGCTAGTGCTGGAATTAGTGACATCGGACAATATAACTGTTTTGCCTGTGGAACAAAAGCAGGTAATGAAATTGGATTCATTATGCAATACTTTGGTGTATCATTCCGTCGTGCCTCTGTTATTAAATACGGGTTAGAACGAATTGAAAACTTCAAGTATGTACGACGACCACTTAGTCAAGAACAAAAAGAGTATTTGCATTCCTGTGGAATTACTGATGAAGTGATTAAAGAACATATGTTCCAAACAGGAAAAGGAAAACTTACATACCGTCACACTTTTAATGGTATCCCAGTTGGATACACATGGTTTAATGCACCGCAACTTAGCAATCATTCAGTAAGTGATCCTAAATATAAATATGTGGGCGGTACAGTTGCAGGTATGCTTACACCGTATGACACAGTCTTAAAATATCCACGCCTTATTATATGTGAAGGTGAAAAGGATATGCTTACTGCACTAAGTTATGGTATACCAAATGCAGTTGCCAAAATTGGCGGTGCGAAAACTCCGATTGTTGCCGGCATTAATCTCAATAATAAAGATATTATTATCGTTTATGATTGTGATGATGCAGGACGTGAAGGAGCAGAACAAGATGCTTATACTTTACAAACAGAATATGGATGTAGAGTTAAGATAGTAGACTTAGGCTTACAAGACAAGGAAGATCTTAATGATTACTTTGTTAAGTATGGCAAGTCTAAAGATGATTTTTATCAACTGATTACATCTACACCACTATTCGTCGCAACACCAAAGATTGTTAAATCAAAAGTGGAACGACTTATTGATGATTTATCAGATGATGAACTTATACAACTTAAAAATTTATTGGAGGAAAAAGAACATGATTAATTTAAGTCAAATCTTAGCGGGAGATATCAAAAACGCAAAAACAGGATTCAATGATGAAGTCCTTGAACCAGGAACATACGTAGGAAAACTTCTCGGATTCACTGAAGAAGATACCTATCAGTATGTCACCTTTCTTATTAATGGACGTAAGTATAACTTCTTCTATAACTATTTCATTTACGATACACAAGATTTAGATGCTCATCTAATTAATTGGATTACTAAACTTGCAACGATTTCTGTAGATGATAAAACATCTTTATTAGAAATTGCCAACAGCGCTATCGGTAGTTCTTATAGAATCGAAGTTTATAATTATACCAGTAAGTCCGGTAAAAATGCCGGTAAAGTACAACATGCAATTCGGTTCAGCACTGCGCCGATTAAAGAAGAAGTTGTAATTGAAACTGAAGAAATCAATGTTGACGACTTACCTTTTTAATTAATTAAAAAATATACCCAACGATATAGTAAAAGTCCATGTTGGCTCTGGCAAATCTTTTAGGAAGGAGTGAGCACATGAAACATGCTTTCTTTTTACACACAGGATACGGCAAGACCAAACTTATTCTTGATAAAATTATGAACACAATTCCGCGTCCGCGTGTTCTACTTATTAGCACTAAAAATATTATCGAAAGTGCTTGGGGTGCAGAGATTGAAAAATGGTATCCAAACAGATTGACATATGGTTACATTACAGGTGGTGTTAAAGTTAAAGACCGTATGAAAATTATTAATCAACAGTATGATATTTTAGGAATTAATACCAGTATGTTAGATTGGTTCATAAAGAATACTGTATCAGTTAAGGCAAAGAGATATACTAAACAAGGCATTAAATATCAATATAATGTTGAAGAACTTATTGAACGCTTTGACTTATTAGTTATCGATGAATCAAGTCTCTTTAAAAATTATCGTAGTGAACGGTTTAAACTTCTAAAACAGTGGGCATATAAAGTAAAAAATGTGTTCATTCTTTCTGCTACCCCGACTCCTAAAAATATCGAAGATGTATGGAGTCAAATTTATTTATTAGACGGTGGTAAGCGTTTAGGAAAAAACATTACAGCTTTCCGTGATCGCTTTGCTATTCCAGAAGTTATTAACGGTGGCGTTACTTTGTATCGTTATACACATAAAGCCACAACTGAGGTTCTTAAATTGATCCAAGACATTACAACAAGTGTACCCAAACCTACAATACCGTTATTTCCTGAACCTACTATTGTTAAAACTTTTATAAAACCAGATCCGGACACTGCAAAAATGTTAGCAGAGTTCCGTAAAGATTATGTTCTGGGAGACGAAATTGCATTTAGTAAAATGCAACTTATAAATAAAGTAAATCAAATCGCGAGTGGAAATATCTATTCAAAAGATACGACAATCCATCTTAACGACTTGAAATTTAATGCTTTACAAAAATTAATTAGTAAAATAAAAACGCCGGTTCTTGTTACATATAACTATGTGTTTGATCGTGAAAAACTTTTAACACTGCCCGGTGCACGACTACTAAAAGAAGATGAAGATTTTGTTGCATGGAACAATAATGAAATACCTATCGGTGTTCTAAGTCCACACAGTGCTGCACACGGCTTGAATTTACAAGCAAGTGAATGTCGAGACATTATTTGGTTCAGCCCTATTTGGGATACTGAAAAATGGATTCAAACAAATGCGCGTGTATGTCGTCGGGGACAACGATACCCGATAACAATTCGAGTGCTTCTTTTAAAAGGAAGCTTTGACGATTATGCGTTTGAATTATGTCAAGATAAATTCCGTGTACAATACAATAATCTTAATGAATTAAAGAAATGAGGTATAAAATATGCATTATTGTGGTGTGATTATTATAGTTAAAAATATGAAACTTGAAGATGCTCGTAACACACTCGGTGAAGTTTTAGTTAATTACAGAAAAGCGGATTGGTATTCTGTTGATGGCTACCGTGAACGTTTATTTCCTGGTGAAACTAAAGACGCGCCTAAACGTCAACGAATTACTTTAACAGAGTTTAAAGAAAATTTTAAACACTGGGCGTGGAGTGCATCTGCGTTCACAGTGATTGGTAAAAAACATTATATAGACGAAGTGTTATACAAAAATGAATTTTATGAGTTTTATAATATGGAAGGTCGTCAAGAATTAATTGATCTTTATAATAAATTATATAAACAACGCATTGCACAAATCATTGATTTTCTCGATGAATCTGAATATGACGTGGTACTTTTAGATTACCACAACTAAAATACAATATGGAAAGGAGACAAGTATGTATAAATACTTAATCTTTGACACAGAAACGACTGGATTGAATATCGTACACGATACTCCTTTCCTGTTTCAATATGGATTAGTAGATGCTAATCTTAATCTTGTGTCTAAACACTATTTTAAAGCTGATGATATTGCAAGTAAGCAACAGTTCATCACTTACTTAAAACAAATAAATACTTATGTTGGTGCCAATATTAAATTCGATATCCACATGTTAATCAATGCTGGTATCGATATTAATATCTTTGAAGATAAAAATTTTATTGATGTTATGGTACTTGCGCGTTTAGTCGTTCCACACGATAAACAAAACCCCCGTGGTGGTGTATTTAAAATCGGCTTGAAAGATATGGCTATACAGTTTCTCGGAATCAATGCAAAAGATGAAGATCGTAAACTACGTGCCGAACTTAGTCAACTTACATTAGCGCATAAACAACAAATGAAAGATTACTTTATCCAAGAAAATGTATGGGCTTGGAACGATAAAAATAACACCATACAAACTAAAGTGTTAAATGAAATTTATAATAATTGGCATAAACACTTTCATAAATATGAAACACTTGCTGATGCGCGCACAGAATTTTTAGAAAAATATCCCGCACCAACATATGCTGATGTTTCAAATGTCGTTACCTATGGGATGAAGGATATTGATTTAACTCACGGTCTATTTAAATTATGGTATCCTCAAGTTGTGGTGCTTAAACAAATTGAAACACTTAAACGCATAAGTGAAGCAACACTTCCCTTAATACATATGGAACGTGAAGGATTAACGATTGATCTTGATAAAGTTATGCAAGATCGTGATGCTATTATAGCGGAAATGGAACGTGTTAAACTTTTCGATCCGCGTACTAATGAACCATTAACTGTTGGACAACATGCACGACTGAAACAAGTATACGAATATGAGTCTGGTATGTTATTAAAAAGTAGCGACAAAGCATCGCGTGCTGAAATATTAGATGCTTCACCAACAGCCCGTAAAGTTGATTACCTTTCGCGTTTAGAAAAATATTTAAGTACTTATGTTAACGGGATTATTCGTAAGATATCTCCTGATAATAAAGTATATACACAATATAATTTAGCCGGCACAATTACTGGTAGACTTTCAAGCGACTTTCAACAGTTTCCTAAAGAAGCATTTACAATGGAAACCGGACATATTATTGATGTGCGTTCGTGGTTTATCGTTCCAGAAAACGCTACTTATATGTTTTACTTTGATTACTCACAATTAGAGTTAAGACTTCAATGTGAATGGACCGCAATTGTTAACGGAAGTCCTGACACAAATCTCGCGCGCGCATTCTATCCTTATAAGTGTGTTGAAAAGAATGGTAAATATTACTATGAAGAAGATCCTTCGATTGAGTGGACACCGATAGACTTACACAGTTTAACTGCAAGTAACGCTTTTCCAACTGTCGATCGTAATGATCCTGATTGGGATCATTATCGTAGTCTTGGTAAACGCACAAACTTTGCAGTGAACTACGGAGCTTCTGCACCTAAAATATCTGAAGCACTGAATGTTGATATGCAAACAGCACAAGCCTTGGTTAACGGGTATCGTCAAGCCTTTCCTGGAATAGTTGCATTCGGTAAGTGGCTTGGACGCCGTGTCTATTCAACTTCAAGTATTCCAAATTTATTTCTGCGTCGTTATTATTCTACAAATAAACACCAATTACAAAATTGGTTAGTACAAGGAAGTGGCGCGGACTTACTTCTTATTAAACTCCGTGAGGTGTATAATTATATTAAAGATAAACCTCATTGGAAATTACTTATTACTGTGCATGATGAAGTCGGGTTTACATGTGCAGACATACCTGAAACACAACTAAGAAAAGAAGTTGCTGATATAAAACAAATTTTATCGTATCGATTAACTGCAGTTGATGTAATTGCAAATGTCGAATACACTACAACTAACTGGTCAAATAAGGAGGACTGGAAATGACAAAAAAAGAAATAGATCGTCTTGAATTGATTAAAACAGAACTTGATATGATCCAGGAAGGTGACACCAATCTATTAGATGGTAACGAAACTTTTCTCGATCGTGTGATGTATTTAGCTTACCAACTAATTGAACTATTAGAAGGTGATTAAACTATTTGAAGGAGTCTTGAAATATAGACTTTTCCTTATTCTATAGAAAGGAAACAAAAAAGATTATGATTAAATTCGATGCAGACACTCATACCTACAGTAAAGACGGTGACGTATACATAAGCGTAACTCAATTATTACAAAAGTATGGATTAAGTGCAGACTATAGTGGAATACCAGCAAAGGTTTTGAAAGCCGCCGCAGAGCGTGGAACAAAAATACATAGTGACTTAGAACTTTATGTTCAAGGAATGTTAACTCCGCCAGGAAAAAACACACCTGTAGATATGTTCCACCGATATATACAAACTCAAGGTATTGATTTAAAGACAAGTAAGTCTGAAGAATTACACTATAATACAAAATATAAAATTGCCGGAACTGTTGATTTTCAATATTTCAATAGTGATGGTAATCTTGTGATTGCTGATTTTAAAACAACATCACAATTACACATTGATGCTATTGCTTGGCAATTAAGTATCTACAATTATTTAATATGCGGCGGCAATGTAATGCAATATTACTTCAACCGTTTACAAGTGTTCCATATCCGTAAAGACAAGTTTGTCGCTAAAGAAATTTATATGGTAGACTTTGATGCAGTTGAAGCATTGTTACAAGCAAACTTAAATGGTGATCCTGTCTTTGATTATAAACCAGACAATACAGTTATCATCTCTGATAGCGATACACAACTTCTCACAACAATTCTGCGTGAGGAAGAAAACATTAATGAATATTTAAAAACATTAAAGGCACGTAAAGACGAAATCCTTAATAAAGTTAAAGAAGGATTACTTCGTGAAAACCGTTATCGTGTCACTTTGGAAGACATCGATCTTTTATATGTAGCACCACACCAACGTCGTAGTTTAGATACTAAACTTGTGGTTGACTATTTAAATAAGACAGGAGAAGATGTCGAAACTTATTATAAAAATACAACAGTTAAAGATAATGTAAAAGTTACGTTATTGAAAAGAAAGGATTAGTTATGGAAGAAAAACAAAACGGATTAGGAATTGCAGGATTTACTATAAGCTTAATTAGTTTACTCGTGCTTCCACTTATCTTAGGGACTCCTGGACTTATACTTAGTTCTCTAGGTTTATCAAATGATTCAACTAAAAAAGGACTAGCGACAGCTGGTCTTATTATCAGCATCGTTAGTATCGTCTTTGGCATCATCAAAGGTGTCTTGTTAGGCGTATGGTATTAAGGAGGAATTATTATGGGTAGATTTTATTACGGAGATATTGAAGGCAAATTTTGGTTTGCTGTTCAACCGTCTGATGCCGCCGATCGATTTGGAGTTATAGGACAAGCTCCTGATTATATTACTTACTATTTTTCAAACGCAGATTTGCCTGGTGTTCAAGAAGAATTAGCTAATATTGAAAATACACTTGGTGATAAACTAGCAAAGATGGATGAGTTCTTTAAAGAACGAAGCTATTATAATGATCAGGAACTTCAGGACTTTCTTGGTATCTCTAAAGAAGAAACCGAGATTGTATTAAGAGAGTATGCTGATTATGAACTTGGGAAAAAAATTGAAGCGTGCATAATTGAGAGTGGTTCTTGTGCCTTTGAAGGAGAATTATAAGATGACAAAAGAAAAACAAAAACAAGAAGCTATTAAACGAATGAATATTCTAAAGTTACACCCTGATACTATTGAAGTTTTTAAAACAGGAGATGTTGTTTTCTATAGCGAATCTCTTTCAAGAGATTTTCAAGGTATACTTTATTGGGTGTCTAATAAAGAGGATTTCGTTAAAGTAATTAAAGACTTCGAGACTAAATACGAAGCACTTGTTTATCATGCTATACTAGGACATTATGATTTCGGCACCTGTTTAAGTTTACTTTATGTATCTAACAATAAGAGTGAATGGACAACAGATCGCAATGACCTTAAAGAAAATATTACTTATGCCTACGTTCATAACTTCGATGTTCCAGATTTTTCTGAATTTGGAATCATTGGTTTAAGACCTGTTAATGGAGGCATTGTAAGAATAGCATGAGTATCTTACAAGAATACGAGTCAATAAAAAGACGAATAGGAATGGAAAAGTTTCTAGGTATCGAAAGGTACCTAGAGCTTCATCCTAATTTATTATTATCTGATATTTATTATAATCCCAAAGAATGGGAATGTTTTGAAAGGTGGTATAACAATGCCAAATAAACACGAAGAAGGAATTTGTCCAGTCTGTGGTAGTGATGATTTAGAATACCACGGTTTTGAAAATGAAGGCACAGAAGTTTTTTATCGATGGGAATGTAATGGTTGTCATTCTCAAGGTAACGAATGGTACTCAATAAATTTTATTGAACATGAGGTAACCTTTAATGGCAAACATTAGTTCTTCATTTGGAACGATCACATTAAATGGTGATTGGACTGATGAACAGATTAAATGGTATCATATTTTTATCATTGGTCTAGGTCATGGATATTATAATACTATTGTCGAGATGGATTTAGAAGATATTATTAAAGAAAAAACCATGTATTTTGTAGGTAACGGTCGGTGGGCTTATATATGTAATCTGGAGTCGATGCATAATTGGATTAAAAACATAAACATTGATACCATTGAATTCATTAATAACTTTGGCGGACTTGATCAAACAATAACCTATGACGAGTATAACCTTAAATATGCATGGTTATTAAAAGAAATGAATGAGCACGATTTAACAGTTGAGTGGGAGTATACAGATATTGAAGGTGGATTGGGAGTGCTTCAAACAGTTTGCGGCGTTCAGACTTCTACTGGAACCGAATTACTTTTTGCTACAACCAGTGAACAAAACTATGAATATAATTTGAAAAATTTATTTGAGGTTGGACAGGAAGACGGTATAGCTGAGGATGCAGTTGCAGAAATATCTAAGATATTAGATTATGATCGAGACCAACTTTGGGATTTATTACAAACTGATCCTAATTGGTTTGATCTTCAACCGTTCATTGATTCAATTGAAGACATTCCAGAAAGATTAATAAAAGCTGTGCATGATAGTAAACGAATTTGTTAATGACAATAGAAAGGAAACAGTTATGGAAAAAACAAAACGAATGCGAAACATTTTACTAGGGTTCGCAATCAAATATAATAATGATTATGTAAAAATATTTCAAGCGATTCATAAAAGAGAACGTTTAGATGAAAGCGATTTTGAAAAACTCAAAAAGATTAAAGGTGAAACGATTACAATTATCGATAAGGACTATCCTGATATTTTTAAAATGCAGAATAATCCACCGATCGTTTTATTCTTAGATGCACATGATCAAAGACAATTTAAAGATAAACATAGTGCAACATATCTACCAAATATGCGTGAAGCATTTATATCACATTTTACTCTTATGGGCTTCTTGATGCAATCAGCGGCAGAAGCCTTCGAAGAAGAAATGAAAAAAGAAGAGGAAGAAGTCGACACTTCGAATATGTCTTAATATGAAACATACAGGATACTTAATCGCGTATCATAAATTTGGACGGAGCCACTTACGACGGGTGGCTTCTTCCTACTTACTTTGTTGGCAAAATCGTGAATACTATTTAATAACTAAAGCACAGTATAAACATTTAAAAACAATACTATACATACACGGATCGCTTACCGGAATACTTACATCACTTGCGGAAGTACGGAGTGTAATTTATTCTTATAAAACAAACAATAAAGTATATCGATATATTAAAAAATATCGTAAACAATTACAAAAAATAAAGGAGGTATAAAATGTGCCTATAAAAGAAAAAGATTATATGTTTACCGTTACTGTTACTTGGAATGTCGCATTGCCAGCGACTTCTAAAGAAGAGGCTCGTAATATACTTATTGAAGAATTTGCTCAAGAGTATAATATTGATTTAACAGATGACGAGATTAAAGATTTTATCGACGAGTCTGAACTAATAATTAAGGAGGAAAAATAATCATGGCTGTAATTTATAAGCCCGCAGTTAAAGCGGCGAAACCATTAAAAGTTTTGTCTTATGGTCCAACTTGGAGTGGTAAGACACTTAGCTCTCTCTATATGGCAGCAGGAATTATCAGTGTGAAACGGAACTGCTCTGTTGAAGACGCGTATAAACACATTTTACTTATTGATACAGAGTATAAACGAGGTACACTTTATGCACATGAAGGACCTTATAATCATATTACATTTTCTGCACCATATGATACAGATAAACTTATTGAAATTTTGAATCAAATCAATTACGACGACGCTATTGACGTTATTATTATTGATTCACTTACTCACTTCTGGACTAAAGAAGGAGGTATCTTAGACAGTAAGGCAGAGAAGGATCGTAATAATCCTAAATCAAATCCTTACACTAACTGGCTTGAATTTACAGGTAAATTTAATAAAATGATTGACGCGATTCTTGATTCACCTAAACACATTTTCGTGACAGCTCGCGCAAAATCTGATACAGTCATCACTAAAAATGATGCTGGTCGGACAACCATTAAAACTTATGGACTCAAACCAGAATTACGCGATGACATTGATTTTGAATTCGACATCGTATTTAACATTGATAAAGAAACACATTCATTACTTGTTGATAAAGGCGTCACTGGAATGGCTGCTGTTTATGAAATGGCTACGCCTGATACAGGAATTGAAATTTATAATGTGTTCAATGAAGGTCGGGTTAAAGTCGAACCTACAATCGAAGAAGTACTTAAGCGTGTTAAACAAATCATTGTTACTTCGAAACTTGTTCCGTTTGTTCAATTACAATTGTCAGGACGTAAACTTGATGAGCTTACATTAGAACAACTCCTAGAGTTAGAAGTAAATATTATCAATGAAATCAAAAAGAAACAAATCAAGAAAGGATAAGGACGTAGCAATACGTCCCTTTCCTGGTTATTACTTATGAAAATAATTGAACTATTAGGTGTGGTTGATACTACATATATTAATAAATATTACTTAGATAGCGTAGAAGTAAATTTACGGTTCTTAAAGAAACAAAAAGATATGGAAATTAAATCTATTGTAATTAAACCTATTGTAGAGAAATCACATACACAAGACTTCGGTGTAATTTATGACGGGAATTGGGATGACTTTTTCTTACAGATTCCTGATAATATTTTTAAAACTGTAGTTAATTTACATATCTATACGAAGGAGAATCGATAATGAATGATAATAATAACTTTCATGATAAAAAGATTAAACGTAATGTAGGTCTCATAGATTTATTAGATCTCACTGAAGAAGAGCTAGAGACTTACACTGAATTTTTACAAAATGTTTACGACGATAGTCGTGAATAATCTGTACATGTAAAAAACATCTATACTTTCTTTTATTTTGTTAGCAGCACAACACAACATATAGATGTTTTTATTACCCCCTACATTGTAGGGGGTATTTTTTTTTTTTAGTTCCACATGTTTTGTTGACGACGCCACCGCACATACTGTTGCCATTGAATATCTTTAACTAATGATAATGGATCTACTTTAGGTCTACGCATGCGTCCATATTTATTAAACCAATCACGATAGATATTTTCATATCTTGCGTATCTACCATTGTTTGGATAACGATACGCATAAGGTGTATATTTTTTATATGAATTAATATCATACGTCATACTTATTGCAGATCCAAAAGACGCCGGTTTATTTGACACAATCTCCGGCACATGTTTTTGGGCTAATTCACGCGTACCTGTAACAGCTGTTAATGTATTCGTCATACGCTTAAAAATACCAGTCGTCGCTAGAGCCTGAAATGCTTTTTCTAAATCTTTTGTTTCAATTAAAGTTCGCACACCATTTAAAATAGGATTAGTGCGTTGTTGAATTGTATCACCGGATGCGTTTATAATATCAAGAACATCAAAAGCTCCATTACCTACACGAATGCCCCAAGTTTTAGTAATCGGAATCCATCCGTTTTGAATTTGAAAACGCACAAACTCATCATACTGTCCATCTTCATCTGCGAACTGTCCGTAAATGCCTGAGATAACATCATCTAAGAAACGCATATAACTAGCATCAAACAAACGATCAATCCAGTTACCAACTGTTCGAAGTGGGAATGATAGATACGGAATATCCATAATAAATTTAACTTCAATCGGATCACGTTGTCCATAATTAAACCATTGTTTTAAAGACTCATGAATTCCATCATTATGAGTATATTTATTTATACGCCTATCGTTTAAATAACCTGTAATTCTGGCTACGTTTTCAATCCATTCGTTTACACTGTCATAAGTATATCTAGATGTGCCAAATGATCCAAGTAATTTAGAGAAACTTCGTTCTAATTTTTTCTTATTACTTGCGAGTTGTGTTTTAATTTCATCGATCGTTAATTCTTTTGGACCGCCCTCAGCGATTTGTTTTTTATAGTTTGTAATGAATTCATTTAAATATATAAATTGCTTTTGTTTATATTCGTCAATCTGTGCATTAGATTGCATAAATGCACTGATATCAAATAACATTTCTTGGAAATTTTGATTAAACATTTTATCATATTCTGAACGTCCTTTACGAACCTTCTTTAATGTTTCTTGTTTAATGTTGCCGTCAGCGTCACGAGCATCGACACGTAAACCAGCGACCCAACGATTGTCAATGAATTGATTATCATATACAGTGTAATATTCTGCGAAACTCAAGTTGCCTAAAAATTGTAAGACAGAGTCAAGTACATACGGATCATATTGTAAATTTTTATGTTCCTTTACTTTGTGTAAACGGTTCAATAAATTACCCGCATATTCTAATTTATATTCAGAGCGATTATTGTGTCTGGTAATTATGATATAACTTTCTAGAGAATCTATAATACGATTTAATTTTGTATCAATAACATCAGTATGTGATGACTCGCGTTTTAATAATGCTTCAATATCGATAATGTCTTTTTGAATTGACGCCAATGTAAACATACGTTCTTCACTATATTTTTGATAAGCTTCATAAAGTTCTGCACCAAAGCGTGCATTATAAAGGATTTCTTTATTTGTTAAAGCGTACATTCCATTCTGTTCAACTTGTTTACTCACTAATTGGTGATATGTATCGGTTAAGTTTCTAAACAAAAAGCCCAGACTTAGACGCATTGTTAGTTTTTGTATTTGTAGGAACCGATTTATGTACGGAGCAAAGCGTCCTTGCAACATATAAGGCTTATAAGATTCTTTAATACTTGACATAAAATCATCTTTAGTTGTGAAACCAAAAGTAAAAGGATCTTCAGCTCTTGTCACTAAATTAAAAACGCGTTTAAGATCTTTACCAGATCTAATCTCCTCCACTTTTAATGTTGGATTTACAAACTGATCAATTCCTAATTGTTCTACAAAGATTTCTCCATTCCAAAGATAGTATTGTTTTTTTACCATATATAAAACATTCTTTTGTGGTTCTGTAACATCGCTTAAACTATCAACTCTTTTCCTTTTACCTTTCCATGCGAACGCAATATTTTTTTGTTCAGTTAAAAGTAAATTATGGATACCGTTAAAGCGTTGCTGGTTAAATGAGAACGCTTCTTCAATTCCATTTGGTTTTATATAGTCGTTAATAAATTTCTTTAAATCTTTAACTGTTTTAATTTTTAGTTTCTTAACGACTTTTTTAGGGACAGCATCCGTAAGACGGAATAGATCTAACAATGTATAGGCGAGAGTTTCATAGTCATAAGCATATGTTAACTTTGTTAAATAATATGGACTTTGTTCATACCATTTATAAAGTTCATCCCAATCATAATCATCAAACGCCGGACCTTTTTTCATCGGCGAGATTATATCTAAGAACGGCGCTTGCCGATTGTACGCATTTTCTAAACGCATATTGTGCGCTTTATTAACATCTTCCTGTGTAATTATTTTATCTTTTGAATCAGGAACTTCAGGTTTGAAAGTTGTAAAATCTGACATTTGTAAACCTTCAGGTGTTGCTAATAGTTTCATTAACCCTCCGAGGTTCTGTATAATTAACGATCGTAAAATATAATCTTTTGACTTTTGGAGCGCTTCTTGTTTTTGTTTTAATAAATCATCAAATGCTTTAACAACTATCTTTGGATTTTTATGTCCCTTTGTTTGTTGATATTTTTCTTGTTCAAGCGCCTTTAAAGATTCATCTATACTTTGTAGCTGTTCTCTTAGGTACGTAATTTGTTCGTTAATTTCTTTTATTTTATTTTGCGTGTTCGTATATTTATTTGCTTCTCTTGTGATATTTAAAAGATGCTCTTTAACTTCTTGTTTTTTATACACTAAGTCATCTAATATATGTAATGCACGCCGATAGTAGCGATCACGCGATATCTTTGTATTTACATCTGTTGTTACATCAATATTATCAATACTTTTAAAAGCCGCTGTTATTGCATTCATTAGTGCTTCTGCAATATCGTCTATTGTTTTTTTATTATGATTTAAATCAACATTACGCGCACGTAAAACATGGGCAATATAATCTTGTTGTAGTGCATCTTGTTTTTTAAAGAGTTCGTGTTCATTATCACTTAATTTTTTAAATCCAGCGCCACCGCTGTATTGAATAATATTTCCTTCTTCATCGCGGATGTTATATTCTTCTTCAGCGAAATCATTTAAAAGAAAACTTTTAACAATTTCGTCTTTTGATCTTTCTATAAAGTCATTACGAAAACTACGTAATGACATATCATTTAAGAATTTAACGAAATGTTCTTTGTTTTTTAACCATTTCGAATCCTTTGCTTTTAATTTATATTTTTTAGACATGCCAAAAGTTTGCTCCATAGTATTACTTAGAATAAAATAGACACTTTGTATACGGTTATACCCGAAACGTAAGTGGTCAAAATTAATTCCCATCTTCCAAAGGAGTTTTAGATTCCTGTTAATTTCATCTATATCATCTGCTTTTAAAGCGTCATTTAAATTTGTAAAGATTTTTTCAAACTCTGGTAATATTGAACCAGCCGCTGTATTCGGAATATTTTTGAATAAAGAATTTAACATAATAGCGTCTGTGATAGAATTGTATGCTCTTCTTATATCTTCCCGATTTATAAAACTCTCAGGAATCATAATACCTTTTGTCCCGTCTGAAATATCTTCACGTCTATTTTTGATTTCTTGCATGAGTTGTTTTTCAGCGAAAACATTAGATCCTATAAAATAATTCTCTGTCAACCCTGTTGATAATTTACGTTTAGCTAATTCTCTAATTTCTTGTGCCTGTGCTTTAACTTCTTGGAAGTGTTTTACTAAGTTCATATTAGTTGCCCCGTGTTTCGTTAAACTAATCGGAACTTGCATTGCATCATCTAATATGTCCATTTCATAACGTCGGATTAGTTTTTGTTCAAAGAAACCTTTTGACAACTCCATTACCGCATCTTTAAATTGATCCTCAATTTTTCCTTCTGTGAGTTTTATAAGTGTTCCTTTAAGGATCTTTTGGATCGTTACTATGTCCGAACCAAAGTAATAAGTTAAAATTTGAGCTTTTAATTTATTTGATATAATGTGTGAAGTATTTAAACTTAAAAGACTTTTAACAACTTGGTCATCCTTTAGTGATGAATTTTCTAAGATCGATTTAACATCACCCACAGTTGTAGTTTCGCTTCCGAAAAATCTAAGAATCGAAGGTAGTTCTTTTACTACTAAGTTTGCATCACGTAAATTTTCAAACAGAATGTTCGCTAAATATTTTTTTACTGAATCATCTTCTGATGTTTTGTAAATATACATTTCGTGTTCTTCTGGCATTAATTCTAAAATATCTTCAAGTGATGGATAATCATCTTGATTTTTTAGTTTTTCAAAAACATCTTCACCTAAAAGTATATTTCCTAAATCATTTACAGTGCGCGCTTTTAACAATACCCATGGGTTTTCGTTTAAATCATAGTTGAATATAATATGTGACCCTTTATAAAGTGCAAGCCGCGCACTACCGATTGTTCCAATTTCTTTTTTAGAAACAAAAGCACGTTGTACTGTTTTGTAGTTTTCAGAATCAATTAACTCATTCATTGTTATTTGTTCAATTTGTTGTTTGAGTTGATAATCCGTTTTTATACGTTCATATATATCTTCGACAGTGTTTAAATCATAGTTGTTGAAAATTTCAGCACCACGCCCGTGATTATCTAATTCACGTTCTGATAAAACTACCACATCGGTTAATTCTTTATTTGCTTCATACATTTTTTCAAACGCAATTATCTTTTTAAACGTTGTTAAATTTTTATTAATAAATTTTTTAGCGACACCATCTGTAGCATTTTCAGAATAAATATCTTCAAGAGGATATTCATCCGTGTAATCTAATTCACGATAATGTGACCGCATGTAGACATTAACCCATCGGTTTAATTCTCTGTATGTCATTTGGTCAATGTATTCGTCCAAAGTATAATGTTTACTTTCATCTTTTTGTGTGTTTAAAGGAACTGCCTTTAATGTCTTTTTATCGATAAGTAAATTTTTAGAGGCGTTTTCTATTAAATCATATACTTTATTGTCAAGGGAATACCACTTAGGATTTTTCTTCAATCCAAAATATTTTTTAAAGTTATCATAGGTGCTGGCGAACAGTTCAAAATATGTACGAATGTTATCAGGACGCAAGGTTTTATTGTAAGTCTTCTTACTCTTTAAGTCCCCTCTAATTCCAACAATGTGTGTAGGTACTTCGTATTGTTTATCTCCTGTTTCATAAAACTTCGCATTTAATTTGTAGTGTTCGTCATGTGTAAAGATACGTGTACTGATCCCGTGTCCTTTCAAATCAGATTGTACCTTCATTAAATAGTCGCTTGGTTTGTCTTTTTGCTTTTCGCGAGTGGTCGCTTCCCAGAAGTCCATGTTATCATAATACGAAAGTTTAGACGCATCTAAATTTTTTAGTTTATCAATGTGTTTTTTACTAATCGCCATAATTCCAATTTGGTCTCCGTCATTATCCATTTTCATCATTGGATAGATGTAGGGTGAAAGTTCGACACTATAATGATTGTTGAAACCGACGATTTTAATCATAGAAACAGCGCCGTAGCTTTGGACAGGTGATCTGACAATGAGCGTATAACCGACAACCCGTGCTTTTTTACGGAATTTAATGGTATACGACTTTTTATCAGTCTCATAAATTGTTATCGTATCCGTGTTAATTATTCCGTTACGGTTTAATTTATCAATATAATCGTAGTAATCATATTTGTTATTGAAAGTAATTGACATACCTTTATTGGCGGTAGTATATTTCGTATCTTTGTAATTACTGGTAAACGACGTGGCGTATTTCCAGTCTTCATCATTTAAAGATTCTTCAACTTGCCATAACTTTTCATGCTTTAATAATTCTTCATAGGCAAGTTTAGGTAATATACCAGTACCTATTTCTAATTCAGGGTTTGTTAAAGACTGTGCTCTAACACCAGGATATCTTCTAGAATTACGCCCGTATATAATACTATTAGGACCTTCATAAAGTTTTTTGTTCGCATAATTTTTTACTTCCCTGTTCTTTTCAGCAAGCATTTTCTTGCGGACACCTTCATTGTTTTTATAACTTGTAAAAATATTATAATATTGTTGCAGTCTCCGGCGTAAATCTTTGTGTTGTATTTTGTTTAACGCATCTTCGTATTCTTCTTTCGTGATATTTTCACGATCTTCAAAATAATATTGAAAACCCAACTCTGACATTTTTACAAATTCATCTATATAATCTTCTACAGGTGGGAATAGCTCGTTATATAGTTCTATACCAATACGCTGCTTCAAGGCAATCGATACGACATTTGATAATAAGAATCCTTTGAGAATACTACCAGAAGTGTTTGCTAATGGTACTGCGATTCCGTCGACTTCAAGGAGCGCCGATCGTGTCTGTGCGTCTTGAGAAAGGTTCGAAGAGTCCATTACAACATATAATTCTCCGCGATAAAAAGTATCGGAAGGTTTCATTGTCACGAAGTCACGTTCGTTTTTAGCATTTCGGAAATTAAATTTAATGTCTTCATAGACATGTGCTTCGATGAGTTTGTAGAAGTTGCCATTTATGATATCGTCCATAACATCGTGATATGCTATTTTATCGGTAACAATTAATTTATCTCCTTTAATTGTAAACGCATCTAACAACTTCTTTTTTATTCCATGTGCTCTAAGAATTTTTAATTGCTCTTTTGTAAGCGTACTATTGCCTTCATGATCACGCTCATCAATTAAGAACTTACGGATAACGTTCAGTGCCATTTCAACACGTACGGCAGAAACACCGCGACTGTCAACAGACGCATCGGAAGCAATGATATCAGCTCCTGTTTTCGCTTTAAGACCTTCTACAATTCTAGGACTACCTTTAAACCCGTAAGCATGTAAGAATGTTTTTTGACCTGCAACCCACAGATTACGTGCAAACTCAGCGTCCATCGCATAGTTATCTTCAAACACATCAGGGATGTTGTAAAGTCCGACCGTAATATTGATTCCTATTTTATGCAGTGCGTCTTGTCGATAATCTTCATATTGTTTTTCAGTTACAATGTTTGGTGTGAATACATCAGCGTAAAGTGTCTTACCTTCTTCTTGCGTCGGGTCTGTGTATGTTCTTATTAAAAAGTTATTGCGAGCCACACGTGTGCGCAGTTCAATCTTTCTATTTAAATTGTGGATACTTGTATCAGCTTCCAACACTTTAAGTTCTTCTTGAAGTGTTTTATTTTGATCAGCTAGATAGTAGATTAAATTGTCTTGTTTGACTTCGCTTTCTTCATCTATTTTTAATAATTCATTGATAACTTTAATCTTTGTCATACGTTGAGTCATCAGTTTAGATGCAAGCATCGAACGAATTGGAGCAATGTTCGTCTGCAACGCAGGTTCATATGTCGCGAAATTACGCATCCCGAAACGTTGATTTGCTAACGCTTCTGTAGTGTTGATGGGATATAAATTGTGTTTCGTAATAAAGTCTTGTGAAAGATCAGGGAATGCATCGTAGAAACCTTCTTCCGGGAGTTTTAATGCGATGTGATCACCGTGTAAACTTTCTAACGGTTTAATATATTTTTCATAGGTTGCCCTTTGTATAGGCGCGATATCATCAATCTGTAGTTCATCTACAATTTTACTTTTTACACGCATTTCTCTATCGTACTTTTTAATTGCATCTGCGGTAGCATCGACTAAACGGAGTGAATCATTATTACCTAACTCGGTGATAGAGTTGACTTTCAAATTAAGAGCCTTAATGTCCTTATTACTTTCTAACTTACTTATAAGGTCATCACCCTCTTTAGCGTCTTTAAGAACCTTCATAACATTATATGCTTTGTTCCAAGCTTTAAAACTACTGTCCTTTTCTTTGTCAGTAATATACAGATTGCCTTTAATATTTTTAAGTAATGTATTATAAAAATTACCGTTTATTATATTGGTAAACTTTTTCCACTCCACACCATAACTTGAAAAATTCAATGGACTTTTAGCGGGTTCACGACTTATTAAATAATTTTCTTTTGTGTAATAGTTATAATTGCCTTCAACGAATAAGCCATAATTTCCTTCACTATTAAGAGCTGCTGTGATTTTTATGGCATTATGATGCTCTTCATCGTAGATTTGAAAAGTATATCTACCTGTTTCCGGGTCGCGGTAATAATGAATTGTATCTTCATCCAGCACAATGATAAATCTATTATGTCCTTCAAAAGCGTCTCTATAAATATAAACACCGGACTCTGGATCACGAGTGCGTTGACTATTATACTTACGCCATTCTTCGAGCGTTTTCGGCGCCGGTAGTGTATTAGAGAGTATATTAACAAAGTCCATTGCTTCTGCGTATTCAGCGTACTCTTTATAACGCTTGACTCTATCGTAAAGAATACTATACATTTTCATCATTCGTTGTTTGTTATATTGTTTTCTAGTGTCAACCCCTTCAATTTCTTTTGTTGGTTCGAATTCTAAAAAATCTAAAGTCGCTCTATATGTATCTAAAGTGTCTATAAGTACCGTTTCAATGTGTTCTATAAATGGCTCTGTTAAAATTACACTTGTGTCGTTGTCAATAAGATATTGTTTAGAAAGGATATAACGCCCCTCTTCTTTTAACAATCTTAGAAGTTCCACTACAGCTTGGTTGTGTGTACTGCGTGTGTGTTCTTTTAATGATTCACGGATGTGTCTTAACACGTTTAAAGTTAGTTTTGATTTATCTAGCGTGTCTTGTCCATCAATAGACTTAATCCCTAGTCTATTTACTAGGTCTAATATCTTATTGTCAGTTTCTTCAACATAACTTATTATTGCATTGTTAAATTTTGCTAATGCATCATCTTCAAGATAGTAGCGTTTAGTATCTAACATTTCGGTAATAGCCTCGATCTGTTGCTTTAGATAAGGAATGTCTTTGTTGTCAATAAACTCATTAAAGATTTCTTCAATCTTTGCCTGCTCTTCGTTGCTTTCAACATATGAGACCAGCTTACTAAATAGTTCAATGTTATTTTTAATTTCTCCAAGATACTGTGCTTCGATTATATTAGACATCTTTGTGTAATCTAAAAAGTCTGCATTGCTTAAATTTATCCTTAATGCTTTTATGTTTGTATTAAGAACTTTCGAAGCTTTTTCCCATAGGTCATCGGTGATTGCATTATAATCAGCTCCTTCGTCGATTAACCGATTTGTAATTACTTCTTGATCCTTCGCGTATGTTTCTACAACTTGTTCTAGTTGCTTTAGTTTTTCTGTCAATTCGTCTTGTTCCGCTTTCATTGCGGCGAGTCGATCTTTTAAAAGACCGATGATATCTTTATTACCGCCTTTTGTGGCGTCAATCGCGAGTGTACGTAAAATCTCTAATTCTTTCAACTTTCGTTGTTGTAGTTGAATTAGTTGTGTTGATGATACCATCTGTTTAAGATCATCATCGGGGAGGTCAATGATCTTTAACTTGTTTTTAAAGTGGTCTAAAATTTGGGAGCGGATTGATTTATGCTCCTCAGTATCAAAACTCGGTTCTATCCCGTTCAACGCATCTTCATAAGCGCCAACGACGACTCTTAAAAATTCATCAATGTGTTCTTTAAGTTTCTTCACATTTTCCGGAGAGTCGTATCGCGCATCTAAGTTCCGAGTAAATACTTTATAAATTTCTTCCTTGTCAATGTTATGTACAATGTATTTTTGTATCAAATCTAAAAGCTCACCGATTGGACTATCTTCCCCTTTGAAGAATGCTTCACGAATCCGATCATTAAAGGTAAAGCCTAATTCATCGGCATTAGCAGCGAGTTGTAAAGAAACGACAGTTGATACAATTCGTTCGGATATTTTATTTACTAGCGCAGCAATATAGTCCAGACTACGTTTATCCCGATAGCGACCTTCTTTTATCTCAGTCTTTCGTGTTTCTAATTCTTCATATAAAGCCTGTATTGCACCTTCACTTATAAGATCGTTGACTCCTTTGTCCTTTAATAAGTCTAAAGGCGTTGTCTTACGGATATTTGCACTAAGTTCATTTACGATAGAGCGTTGCAGGTATCCCACAATAAATGACGGAAGACTGTCGGTGTTGAAATCTTTTGAGGATGTTAGGACAATTGTATTTTTATTATCGCTTATAATGTTTGATAAAAGAGTTAGTGTTGGTAATTCTAATTTTGCTGTTTGAATATCTTTCAACATTTTGGTAAACCGTTTTTTAAGATCCTCTTCGGAGAGTCGTTTAGATCCGCTTACCTGCCAATCTTTTTTGAGGTCTTCATAGAGTGCGTTTAAAGGTTCACGCCAACTGCCATCTTCTTCAGGATAGAAATCTGGGCTTTGTACATATTGGTTTATCACGGTTATTTTTCCGTCAATCCTTTTAACAATCACAAGCCTGTAAGGTTGGTGAGATCCATTCTCTGCGATATATGTATCAGCGTGTACGACCACTGGACTTTGTATATTTTTATTTTGTTTAAGGGCGTTCGCGTACATGAATAAACTATTTGTAATCGGATTATGTTTATTAAGCTTATCGCCACCTTTTTCAATTACAGCCCATAACCGGTCTTCATCTTCTTTATTTCCGTATGCTAACTCTTTAACAACACCTCTTATTGCATCTGCGTCGTTAATATAGATCTTATTATTGTGTTTATATATATTGATCGGTGAGACGTTATCACGGTAAATCTTTCTGCTATGTGCATCGGCTTTGTTAAAATCAGTTCTTGCTTCCTCTTCTGCTTTTAAAGCGGTGTGTATTTCACCTATAAGTCTTTCTCGTGTCTCCTTATAGTTATCTATAAACGACTTTAGTGTTTTATTCTCTTCGTTTATTTTATCCAAAGACGCTAAGATCTTTTTATTCTTTTCATATCTACCGTATTCATTTTGTGCTTCTACATACCAAGGTAGCCACACATCAAAAAGATCAGTCATAACATCTGTGAGGTTAAAGAATGATTTTAAATGCGCGATAAAGTCGGCATGTTTATTCTTACGATACTTTCTATTGACTAGTGTTTCAAGTTCTCTTATTTTGTCTTCTTTAAAATAACGAGGACTATAGGCATCGGTATGTATATCCAAAAATCTATTGAAGAGGTGTTTGAAACCGCCTGTCTTGGTTTTTTTCTTACCAACAGGCATGTTATATTGTTCAGAGTATTCCGCGCGGCGTGCGGATTCATAAACATGTAGCGGTATTGTATTTTTTCCTGCCTCTAGTTGTGTTAGCTGTTTGTTAAAGATGCTGTAGTTCGTTGACCAGGCATCGTAGTGCCACGACGATTTATTAACTTTTCCTTGTACGTCTTCTTTGATTTTATACGAGACTGTAATAGCATCTCTCGTTTCATAGATGATGTCTAATACTTCGCCAATTGTTTTATCGGTTAATGTGTGTTCTTTTAAAAGATCAGTAATCTGTTTATAGATTTCAGGATGTGTATTTTTAATTGCATTAAATAAGTCCTTACGCGTATATTTGTTGTCTGTTAGAATTTCTTGTTTAAACTTAGAAGCAATGTCGTCATAATTTTTTCGATATTCATAGAGTTTTTTAAACGCTTCTAATTTCTCGTAACCGTAGTTACGTGTTTTTTCCAAGTAGTTATCATCATTCTTACGCAGCGAAGCTTCAATACTATTTCTTTCTCTCGTGTAGATACTGTTCTGGATTAGTTCTGCGCGTGCTTGGACGGACGGTGTTTTATATACGTTATTGTATAATTGTATACGCAAGTCTTGCGGTGTTTTAACATCGTCAAGTTCTTTATTTTCTTTTATTTTTTCTAAATTAGAAAGGATACGTTCTTCCGCCTCTAAAATAAGTTTCTCCACATCTTCGGATGTGGCAGCCTCGGGGAACCTTTCCCACTCATTGTTTACTTTTTCCTTTGTATAGTTGTAGTGTACAAGGAGTGCGACATCGTTTAACAACGCTTCATTCTTCTCAAACGCCTCTACTAAATTATCACTGTTGCTCTTAACAGCGAAGAGATCATTGATAACGCTGTTTAAATCAAAATTAGGTTCTTTTAATTTATTAGAAAGCAGTCTTGTATTATCGTGAACATTAATTATTTTGTGTGCGTTGAAACCGCTGCGCCACATATTGACTAACATAACTAAGCGCTCTAAAATTTTCTGATGATCCGGATTATTTTCATCAAAATTACGCCGATGTATAACTCCAAATAAAGTTTTAGCCGTAAGGTCTACATCAAGTTTACGTACACTTTCTGCACTTGGAATTGCTTTTTTATTTCTTTTCTTTAAAATCTGATAAGCTTCTTTTTGATAACCGAGAGTAAGTATTGTGCGGATCTCGTTATTGACAGTGTTACGGTAAAATTTATTTGAATCCCTTTGGAGTTTGTTTTGCTTTTCAAAAAGTGTTTTAAAGTTAGTGACGGCTTCTTCAACAGTTATATTCAAAGTATCTGATTTAGTAGTATAAACATATCCGATAAGTCCTTTTAAAAGCTCTTCGTTGAAATGAAATAATACATTAAGATTATCATCAAACCATTTTTTCGCCGCTTTGAAAGCGTCATCAAGTTGAACGTCGTGTCCTTTCATTTTCATTAATTCAACGGCTTGATTGTATATTTCTACAAACACATTATTCATATTGCGGTCTGTTTTCAAAAGACGGATATAGTTAGTCACTTCATGTATTTGAACAAATTTATGTTCAGGTATACTAGGGTCTAACGCAAACAAAATATCTGATACAGCCTTAACTGTACCGTTAAGTTTAGGTGAAGTGTGACCGATGCTGTTATAGTTAGGTGCATCCATTGCGGCAATTGTAAATAATATACCGTCGCCATGGCGTTGTTGTATATCCGATTGAAGCTGTTGTACATCAGTCATTTCTTCAGTAGAATCTATAAATAAATCTTTAGTTAGATCATAGTTTACTTGTATTGCTAATGTTTTCGCCTTAACATTTTTATGTACATATTTTTGGGCAGATAGTCCGTGTTCCGTATATTCATACTCACCGTCGATAATTCTACTTGTATTTTCGATACGNGCCTTTTGACGACTTAATGCTGTCTTTATAAATAACATATCTTCTTTAATTGCTTCTTTAATATTACTTTGATTTTCATCTTTNTCACCTAAGACCTTGTCGAATTTATTAAAGAATTTGACACCTTTTTCGACGGGCGTTTTTTCTAACTTTTCAACGATTTCTGTATGTTCAACACCCTTTTCCGCGATGTATTGTAATTTTAATTCATTTAATAATAAGGCGAAGCGGACAGCATTACGAATATTTGAAGGGTTCGATTCTAACGTACCGTATGTATAGATAAGAAAATTATATAATGTATTGCTTTTTTCTAACCCTGCTAATACTTCTTGGTTAAAACCAATGAGTTGTAGTGTTTCACGATTAGCCGTAACACCATTAGCAACCATTCGTTTCGTGTTTTTCTTTGTTGTGTTAGCATTAATGAAACGCGCTTTAACATAATCAAAAAATTTACGGTCGTTGTTAAGCACGCTTAAATTAATTTTTTTCACAGCCCAGTACGGTGATTCAAAAATGTTCTCTATCTTGACGCCGCGTTCTAGTTGCATTTTACGATATATTAATACAGAAAATAAATTACGTAAATGCATATCGTATAACATAAAGTACAGCATCGACTTATTGGGATCGTTTGCTATTGCAGNCGGCATTACAACACGGCGGTCTTCTTTTGATTTACCNATGTAGTAATCGTTTATATTTTTGATGACTTCAATTTCAAGTAAGTAGTCTGCATAATTCGGATCGTTTTTATCAACTTCTTTTAATTTGTTTTCGTGGTAAGTTAAATACNTGCCTGTGTTATTTATATTATTCTCAACGATAAAGTCAGGGATTGTTTTGTANGCTTCTGTTGCGCTTTTAACAATCTGTTGTGGAGTGTCTTTAGTCTTTTCATTAAAGATGCTGTGTTCTAAAATGTCNGTCATTCTCGTATATTTTTCCACAAGAGCATTATACTTTTGTTCGTCGTCTTTGACTTCTGACGCCGCAAGATACTCAGCGATTGTTATATTATTCTCAATGTCCCCATTATTACNAGGAACAAAAGAGTGTAATAATTCTCCNGTACGTACATAGTTACTGATTCCCATCATTAAACCAGGAAGTGCAATCCCTTGCGGCGGTATTTCTATCGACGGTTTCAGACTTAAATCAAGCAACATAATATTTTTCGGGACATATTTTTTAAGATTCACATCTGCTCGATGTTTCTGTGCTACATTAGTATAGTGGAATAAGAAAGATTCTACTCCCTTATTATACACACCTTCGGTAGCTTCTCTAAATGGGTCTGTATTAAATATATCAAAACTGCGTTCAGCGATTACAGACATCACTATAAACAGATCTTGTTCTTCTTGTGTTTTAAAACTATGTTTACTTAACTGTGAATGTGTGGTGGGTGCAAGGTTTTCAAGCGTACCGGCACCTGTAATAAGTTCGTCTACATATTTCTTAACCTTTTTAAAGTAACGTTTATCATTTTTAAAAGACGTAATAAGTTCTTTTGTAACGGCGCGTATTCCTTCATAGACTTGGAAACCTATCATTTGAAAGTTAACGCCGCCGAGTGTTTTTTTCTTTATGAAATGTCCGGCATAGTAAATGTTGTTGAAGTATATGTCTAAAACTTTTTTTAAATCTTTCAACACATTCGCTCGTTTCTCGTCTTCAGTTGTTCCGTGCGCTTCTTTTACCAGCGATTCAAAAGTGTCAGGATCAATTAATTCTTTAAAGAAATCAAAATAATGATTATCTTTTTTATACAGGTTACTTCCTGATAAGTATAGCGCGCTTAAAAGTTTATATTTGAAATTAGGGTTGACTTTATTTTTAANTGCCTTTGCGGCGATGTTNCGTTTCAAGCGATATTTTTCTTTTTCTTTAGCAATAATATCGCGGATNCCGATCATCGCAAAATCATCGTTTCCAACATCTTTTAAACGTTGATTGAATTCTTTTATATCAGCACTCGATAATAAATAACGATCATTAAACCCAGTTTT